>VFQN01000043.1_pt1 | contig 249714 bp, 230 predicted proteins | sample 3512371 | NCBI WGS metagenome assembly VFQN01 (sample SAMN10412370, study PRJNA504923) | tailings metagenome | isolation source: Replicate 2 from Balatoc abandoned mine | place: Philippines: Itogon, Benguet | collected 2017-08-28
CCTTCCGCACCGCCGACGTGGTGGGCCTGGACACCATGGCCCACGTCATCAAGACCCTGCAGGACAACCTGAGCGCCGAGAGCGACCCGTTCTACGGCAGCTTCGGCACGCCGCCCGTGCTCAAGGCCCTGCTCGACAAGGGCCATCTGGGCCAGAAGACCAAGGCCGGCTTCTTCAGGAAGGTGGGCCGCGACATCCAACGCTTCGACCTGGCGAGCGGCGACTACGTGCCCTCGGGCGAGAAGGCCGACGAGGTCTATGGCCGCATGCTCAAGAAACCCGCCGCCGAGCGGCTGCGCCTGCTGAAGAACAGCACCGGTCCGCAGGGCCGGTTTCTCTGGGCCATCCTGCGCAACGGTTTCCACTACGCGGCCGTGCACCTGGCGAACATCGCCGACACCGCGCGCGACGTGGACCTGGCCATGCGCTGGGGCTTCGGCATGAAGCAGGGCCCTTTCGAGCTGTGGCAGGAGGCTGGCTGGCTGGAGGTGGCGAAGATGGTCCAGGAGGACATCGACGCCGGCAAGGCGCTGTCGACGGCGCCGCTGCCCGACTGGGTGTTCAAGGGCCCGGTGGCCGAGGCCGGCGGCGTGCACACCGCCCAGGGCTCGTGGAACCCCACCAAGGGTGTGTTCGAGGCACGCCGCGAGCTGCCGGTCTACCAGCGCCAGCCCTTCCCTGAACTGCTGCTCGGCGAGGCCGGCCCGCGTTTCGCCGATGCCGGCACCACCGTCGAGGAAACCGACGCGGTGCGGCTCTGGACGCTCGACAACGAGGTCCTGATCGCCAGCATCAAGACCAAGATGCATGCCATCAGCCCCGAGGTCTGCGAAGGCCTGATGCAGGCGGTGGAACTGGCCGAGGCGCAGTACCAGGGCCTGGTGGTCTGGTCGGGCGACGAACCCTTCAGCGTGGGCGCCGACCTGCAGGCCATGCTGCCGGCCTTCCTGGCCGTGGGCGTGGCCGCCATCGAGGACGCCGAGGGCTTCATGCAGCAGACCATGCTGCGCCTGCGCTACGCCAGCGTGCCCGTGGTCTCGGCCATCCGTGGCATGGCGCTGGGCGGCGGCTGCGAGCTGGCCGTCTACAGCGGCCGGCGCGTCGCGCACATGGAGAGCTACATCGGCCTGGTGGAGGTGGGCGTGGGCCTGGTCCCGGGCGCGGGTGGCCTGACCTACGTCGCGCGCCGCGCGGCCGAGAACGCCGCCCGTTCCACCGGCAAGGATCTGCTGCCATTCCTCACCGAGGGCTTCACGGCGGCTGCCATGGCCAAGGTCGGCACCAGCGCGATCGAGTCGCGCGCCATCGGCTACCTGCTCGAGTCCGATCTGGTGGTGCCGCACAAGGACGAGTTGCTGTTCGTCGCGCTCAACGAAGCGAAGGCGATGTTCCGCGCCGGCTACCGCGCGCCGCACAAGCGCCTGTTCCCCGTGGCCGGGCGCGACGGCAAGGCCACCATCCTGGGCCAGCTCGTGAACATGCGCGACGGTGGCTTCATCAGCCAGCACGACTTCCACATCGCCAGCCTGATCGCCAACGTGGTCACCGGCGGCGACGTGGACCCCGGCACCCTGGTCAGCGAGGAGTACCTCATGACGCTGGAGCGCCAGGCCTTCTGCGCGCTCATCACGCACCCCAAGACGCAGGAACGCATCCTCGGGATGCTCAACACCGGCAAGCCGGTGAGGAACTGAGGAACCGACCATGAGCAAGCAAGTTCAAGACGCCTACATCGTCGCCGCCACGCGCACGCCCATCGGGCGGTCGCACAAGGGCGCGTTCAAGCACCTGCGACCCGACGACCTGCTGGCCCTGGCGCTGCGCTCGGCGCTCGCGCAGGCGCCAGGGCTGGATCCCAAGGCCATCGAAGACGTGATCTGTGGCTGCGCCATTCCCGAGGCGCAGCAGGGGCTGAACGTGGCGCGCATTGGCGCCATCCTCGCCGGCCTGCCCAACAGCGTGGGCGGCATCACGGTCAACCGCTTCTGCGCCTCGGGCCTGTCGGCCGTGGCCATGGCGGCCGACCGCATCCGCGTGGGCGAGGCCGACGTGATGATCGCCGCCGGCACCGAAAGCATGAGCATGGTGCCCATGATGGGCAATTCGCCCAGCCTGTCGCCCGCCATCTTCGCCAACACCCAGGACGTGGAGCAGTACGGCATTGCCTACGGCATGGGCCTCACGGCCGAGAAGGTCGCGCAGCAGTGGAAGGTGTCGCGCGAGGCGCAGGACGCGTTCGCGCTGCAGTCGCACCAGCGCGCGGTCATGGCCATGAAGAATGGCGAGTTCGCCAACGAGATCACGCCGGTGGACGTGACCGAGCGCGCGGTGAACCTGGACACCGCCGAGGTGAACAAACGCACGCGCACCGTGGACCTGGACGAAGGCGCGCGCCCCGACACCAGCCTGGAAGGCCTGGCCAAGCTGCGCACCGTGTTCGCGGCGCGCGGCTCGGTCACGGCGGGCAACAGCTCGCAGACCAGCGACGGCGCGGGCGCGCTGATCCTGGCCAGCGAGGCCGCGGTCAAGCGCTTCGGTCTCACGCCGCTGGCGCGCTTCGTGAGCTACGCCAGCCGCGGCGTGCCGCCGCACATCATGGGCATCGGCCCCGTGGAGGCGATTCCCGCCGCGCTGCGCTACGCCGGCCTGAAGCAGGACGACATGGACTGGATCGAGCTCAACGAGGCCTTCGCGGCCCAGTCGCTCGCGGTCATCAACACCCTGGGCCTGGACCCGGCCAAGGTCAACCCCATGGGCGGGGCGATCGCCCTGGGGCACCCGCTGGGCGCCACCGGCGCCATCCGCTCGGCCACCGTGGTGCACGCGCTCAAGCGCCACCAGAAGCGGTACGGCATGGTCACCATGTGCGTGGGCATGGGGCAGGGTGCGGCGGGGATCTTCGAGCGGGTGTAAGGACCGCTTCCGCCATGACGAAGGCGTCCCTCGGGGCGCCTTTTCTCATGGGTGTGGACGTGCTGCTGGACATGGGCCGCACCGGCACCAACGTGATCGGCAACGGCATCGCGACGGCGGTGGCCGCCCAGTGGGCGGGCAAGCTCGACGGTCACCCTGCCCCTGGGCTCGACCCGCCGGTGGCCGAGCGGCCGGCGGTGGTGTCGGGCAAGGCGCCAGGCGCGGTCTGAGCCGTCGCACCCGCCTCGCCCAGAGGTCCAGCCGCGCGCCGCCCGCGGGCGGCGGCGCTACAGCGGTCTTTTGATCAGGTTCGCGATCTCGCCCACCACGCCGCGGCGGAAGGCCAGCACGCAGATCACGAAGATCACGCCCTGCACCACCGTCACCCAGGCGCCGAGCTGGGCGAGGTAGTTTTGCATCGAGACGATGATGGCCGCGCCCACCACCGGGCCGAACAGCGTGCCCATGCCGCCGAGCAGCGTCATCAGCACCACCTCGCCGGACATGCTCCAGTGCACGTCGGTGAGCGAGGCGAGCTGGAACACGATGGCCTTGGTGGCGCCGGCCGCGCCGGCCAGGCCGGCCGACAGCACGAAGGCCAGGTGCTTGTAGCGGTCGGTGTCGTAGCCCAGCGAGGTGGCGCGCGCCTCGTTCTCGCGGATGGCCTGCAGCACCTGGCCGAAGGGCGAGTGCACCACGCGCCAGATCAGCAGGAACCCTGCGAAGAAGACCACGAACACCACGGCGTACATGGCCATGGGCTGGCTCAGGTCGATCAGGCCAAAGAGCTGGCCGCGTGGCACCGCCTGGATGCCGTCTTCGCCGCCGGTGAACCGGGCCTGCAGGCTGAAGAAGAACACCATCTGCGCCAGCGCGAGGGTGATCATGGCGAAATAGATGCCCTGGCGGCGGATGGCCAGCGCGCCCACCACCACGCCCAGCAGCACCGCGCAGCAGGTGCCGAAGAGGATGGCCAGCTCCGGCGTGAAGCCCCAGACCTTGGCGGCGTGCGCCGAGGCGTAGCCGGCTCCGCCGAGGAACATGGCGTGGCCGAAGGACAGCAGGCCGCTGAAGCCGATGAGCAGGTTGAAGGCGCAGGCGAAGAGCGCGAAGCACATCACCTTCATCAGGAACACGGGGTACACGATCGCCGGCGCGATCAGGAAGAACGCGGCCATGATGGCGAAGGCGATGACCAGGGACGAGGTGCCGGCGGGGGCCTTGTGGGCGCTGCCCGCGTGGGCGATGGTGGTGGTCGAGGTGCTCATGGCGGCGCTCACTTCTGGGTTCCGAACAGCCCCGCGGGCCGGATCAGCAGCACGATGGCCATGATGACGAAGATCACCGTGCTGGAGGCCTCGGGGTAGAAGACCTTGGTGAGGCCTTCGATGATGCCCAGGCCGAAGCCCGTGAGGATGGCGCCCATGATGGAGCCCATGCCGCCGATCACCACCACCGCGAACACCACGATGATCAGGTCCGAGCCCATCTGCGGGCTCACCTGGTAGATGGGGGCGGCCATGACACCGGCCAAGGCGGCCAGGCCCACGCCGAAGCCATAGGTGAGCGTGATCATGCGCGGCACGTTCACGCCAAAGCCCTGTACCAGCGTGGGGTTCTCGGTGGCCGCGCGCAGGTAGGCGCCGAGCTTGGTGCGCTCGATGACGAACCAGGTGCTCAGGCAGACGATCAGCGAGGCGCCCACGACCCAGCCGCGGTAGTTGGGCAGGAACATGAAGCCCAGGTTTTGCGCGCCCATGAGCTGCGGCGGGATCGCATAGGGTTGCCCCGAGGAGCCGTACTCGTGGCGGAACAGGCCCTGAATGATGAGCGCGATGCCGAAGGTCAGCAGCAGACCGTAGAGGTGGTCGAGCTGGTAGAGCCGCTTGAGCATGAAGCGCTCGATCAGCACCCCGGTGGCCCCGACCACGACAGGCGCGATCAGCAGCGACCACCAGTAGCCGATGCCCAGCTTGTTGAGCAGCAGCCAGGCCACGAAGGCGCCCATCATGTACTGGGCGCCGTGCGTGAAGTTGATGATGTTGAGCAGACCGAAGATCACGGCCAGCCCCAGCGACAGCAGGGCATAGAACGAGCCGTTGATCAGCCCGATCAGCAATTGCCCGAACAGGGCCGCGGTGGGGACGCCGAAGATCTCGGTCATGCTCAGAACGCTCCGGTGCTTACTTCACGAGCGAGCACTCGCCGTCCTTGAGGGGACGGAAGGCCTGCTCGGCGGGGATGGTGGCGCGGACCTTGTAGTAGTCGTAGGGGCCTTTCGACTCCGAGGGTTTCTTGACCTCGAACAGGTAGGCCGGGTGGATCTTGCGGCCGTCGGCGCGGATCGTGCCCTTGCCGAACAGCGGATCGTCGGTCGGCATCTCCTTCATCTTGGCCACCACCTTGGTGCCGTCGTCGGTCTTGCCGGCCTCCACCGCCTTCAGGTAGTGCAGCACCGAGGCGTACACGCCCGCGTGGTCGGAGCTGGGGTACTTGCCGCCGTTGCGCTCGGCGAAGCGCTTGCTCCAGGCGCGGGTCTGGTCGTTCAGGTCCCAGTAGAAGGTCTCGGTGAAGATCAGGCCCTGCGCGGTGGCCAGGCCCAGGCCGTGCACGTCGGGCAGGAACACCAGCAGGCCGGCCAGGTTCTGGCCACCCTTGGTGATGCCGAATTCGGCCGCCTGCTTGATGCTGTTGATGGTGTCGCCGCCGGCGTTGGCCAGGCCGATGATCTTGGCCTTGGAGGCCTGGGCCTGCAGCAGGAAGGAGCTGAAGTCGCTGCCCGGGAAGGGCGTGCGCACCTTGCCCAGCACCTTGCCGCCGTTCTTGAGCACCACGGCCTCGGTGTCGCGCTCCAGCGCATGGCCGAAGGCGTAGTCGGCGGTCAGGAAGAACCAGGTGTCGCCGCCGGTTTTCACGATCGCCCCGCCGGTGCCGTTGGCCAGCATCCAGGTGTCGTACAGCCAGTGCACGGTGTTGGGGCTGCACTGCTTGCCGGTCAGGTCGGAGGTCGCCGCGCCGGTGTTGATGAAGGCCTTGCCCTTTTCCTTGGTGATCTGGTTGATGGCCAGCGCCACGGATGAGGTGGGCACATCGAAGATGGCGTCCACCTTGTCCACGTCGTACCAGGTGCGGGCCACGGTGGAGCCCACGTCGGGCTTGTTCTGGTGGTCGGCCGAGACGACCTCGACCTTCATGCCCTTCTTCTCGGGCGCGAAGTCCTCGACCGCCATGCGCGCGGCGAGCACCGAGCCGGGGCCGCCGATGTCGGCGTACAGGCCCGACATGTCGTTCATCACGCCGATCTTGATCACGCCATCGGAGATCTGCGCGTGCGCGGCCCCCGCCGCCAGCATGGCCGCCGCCGCGGTGGCCAGCAACTTCTTCGTCGTCTTCATGTCGTCGTCTCCTTCATCGGTGTGTGAACGTGGAAAGATCCAAACCCTGGCGATCGGTATCAGACGCCGAGGTACTCGTGCAACATGCCCATCTTCGCGTCGAGATCGGCGGCGCCGAAGCTCTCCACGATGCGGCCATGTTCCATGACGTAGAAGCGGTCGGCCAGCGGCGCCGCGAAACGGAAGTTCTGCTCGACCATCACGATGGTGAAGCCGCGCTCGCGCAGTGTGCGGATGGTGCGCGCCAGCGTCTGCACGATGACCGGCGCCAGGCCTTCGGAAATTTCGTCGAGCAGCAGCAGCTTGGCGCCGGTGCGCAGGATGCGCGCCACCGCGAGCATCTGCTGTTCGCCGCCCGACAGGCGCGTGCCCGGGCTGTGGCGGCGCTCCTTGAGGTTGGGGAACAGTTCGTAGAGTTCGTCGAGCGGCATGCCGCCATCGGCCACCACGGGCGGCAGCAGCAGGTTCTCCTCGCAGCTCAGGCTGGCGAAGATGCCGCGCTCCTCGGGGCAGTAGCCCAGGCCCAGGCGCGCCACCTGGTGCGTCGGCATGTTCACCGTCTCCTGCCCGAAGAGCCGAATGGAGCCGGTGCGCTTGCCCACCATGCCCATGATGGCCTTGAGCGTGGTGGTGCGGCCGGCGCCGTTGCGGCCCAGCAGGGTCACGACCTCGCCGCGGTTCACTTGCAGGTCGACGCCGTGCAGGATGTGCGACTCGCCATACCAGGCGTTCACGCCGCTGAGGCTGAGCAGTTCTTCGGACATCAGGCCTCCCGCCGGGCCGCCCCAAGGGAGGCCAGCGCCCCCTCGGGGGGCAGCGAATACACGAAGTGATGAGCGTGGGGGCCCATGTCAATGCGCCCCCTGCAGCTGCGCGTCGGCGCTGCCCATGTAGGCCTCCAGCACCTGCGGGTTGGCCGACACGGTGGCGTAGTCGCCCTCGGCGATCACCTGGCCGCGCTGCAGCACGCTGATGGTGTCGGCGATGCTCGACACCACGTTCATGTTGTGCTCCACCATCAGCACCGTGCGGTTGGCCGACACCTTCTTGATGAGTTGCGTCACTCGCTCCACGTCCTCGTGGCCCATGCCCTGCGTGGGCTCGTCGAGCAGCATCAGCTCGGGCTCGGTGGCCAGCGTGGTGGCGATCTCCAGCGCGCGCTTGCGTCCATAGGACAGCTCCACAGTGACCCAGTCGGCGAACTCGGACAGGCCCACGGTGTCGAGCAGGGCCATCGCGCGCTCGTCGAGCCGGTCGAGCACCTTCTTGCTCTTCCAGAAGTGGAAGGACTGGCCGGTGGCGCGCTGCAGGCCGATGCGCACGTTCTCGCGCACGCTCAGGTGCGGGAAGGTGGCCGAGATCTGGAACGAGCGCACCATGCCCCGGCGCGCCACCTGGGCGGGCTTTTGCGGTGTGATGTCCTCGCCGTTGTAGAGGATCTGCCCGCGCGTGGGGATGAGGAACTTGGTGAGCAGGTTGAAGACCGTGGTCTTGCCCGCGCCGTTGGGTCCGATGAGCGCGTGGATCTGGCCGCGCCGCACGCGCAGGTTCACGTCGTTCACGGCGACGAAGCCCTTGAACTCCTTCACCAGTCCGCGCGCTTCGAGAATGCAGTCGTTGGGGGTGTTCGGTGCCATGTAGGAGGGGCATTGTGAGCAAGCGACCCATATCAAGAATGAGGGGAAACCCCACGCGGCGCGGTGGCGCTGCTATGGATTTCGGCGGAACGCCCGCCGCCCGTCACGCGCTTGTCGCGCAGGCAACAGCCGGACTGTCGGTCGGCGGACAGTCGGGGGGCGGGTGCACGCCGCTGGTGCACACTGCCGCGGATGAATTCGCACCTTTTTGACCGGGCCATTGCCCTCAACACCAGGGCCGATGGCCGTTACAGCGGCCGCACCGATCCGGCCTGGGCCAACATGGTCGGCCCCTTCGGCGGCATCACGGCGGCCACCGCGCTCAACGCCCTCCTGCTGCACCCCGATCGCCTGGGCGAGCCGGTGGCGCTCACCGTCAACTTCTGCGCCGCGCTGAACGACGGCGCTTTCGAGGTGGAGGCGCAGACGGTGCGCACCAACCGCTCCACGCAGCACTGGGCGGTGAGCATCGAGCAGGGCGGCGAGACGGTGCTGAGCGCCACCGCGCTCACCGCGGTGCGGCGCGACACCTGGGGCGCGCAGGAAGAGCCCTTGCCGCCGGTGCTGTCGCCTGCGGCGCTGGGCAAGCCCTCGATGATGGCGCTGGTGGAATGGGTCAAGCGCTACGACCTGCGCTTTCCCGAAGGTGCGATGCCGCGCGTGTGGGACGGCACGGGCGAGTCCAGCCGCACCACGGTGTGGATGCGCGACGAGCCGCCGCGCCCGCTGGACTTCCCGGCCCTCGTGGCGCTGTGCGACGTCTTCTACCCGCGCGTGTGGCTGCGCCGCGCCACGCGCGTGCCGGCGGGCACGGTGTCGATGACGGTGTACTTCCACGCCGGGGCCACCGAGCTGGCGGCGGTGGGCGAGGGCTGGCTGCTGGGCCAGGCGCAGGCCAGCGCCTTTCGCAATGGCTACTTCGATCAGCGCGCGCAGGTGTGGAGCCAGGCGGGGGCGCTGCTGGCCACCACCCACCAGGTGGTGTACTTCAAGGAGTGAGGCGCTTCGCCGGCGGCCCGGGGCCGCGGGCGTTCAGGGCCGGCCGAGGAACAGGTACAGCCCCGTGAACCCCTTGGGCGCGCTCACCACGCTCAGGTAGAGGGGGCCGATCCCCGTGTCCGCCCCCACGAACAGGCTGCCGCCGGCGAGCAGGTGGCGAAAGGACACGTCGCGCCGGTCCAGCCAGGCGTTGCCCGCCTCGATGGAGCCGCCCGCGAACATCGCGCGCGCGATGCCGATGTTCCAGGGCAGGCGGCGGTAGTAGGTGAGGCGGCCGAAGGCCAGGTAGTTGCCGGCCACCTGTCCCGAGCGGAAGCCCGACAGGTTCTGGAACCCGCCCAGCGAGTATTCGTCGATCGCCCCGATGGGGATGTTGTTGGCGTGCGCGAAGCGCAGGCCCAGGTTGAAGGTGTGCTCGCCGACACTGCGCACGCCGGTGTACGAGCCCTCGAGCCGCGCGAAGCTGCTGCGCTCGCCGCCGCGCACATGGCGCTTGCCCACCACCACCTCGCCGAAGGCCCGGTAGCCGCGCGACGGGAAGTTCGCATAGTCGAGCTGGTCGGCCATCACGGCCGCGCGCAGGCCGGCTTCGCGCCAGTGCACGTCCAGCACGTCGGGCTGCAGGTTCAAGCCCGGCTGAACCAGCTCCAGCGACGAACGCCGCGAACTGGCCACCACGCCCAGGCGCATGTCGCCCACCGAACCCTGGCGCCCGATCGGCCAGCCGATGTCCGCGCCCACGCGCAGCGACTCGCGCTGGATGCGCGCCAGCGGGCGGTTTTGCTCGCCGTAGAGGTCGACCTTGCGCACGCTCAGGTCGCCATAGGCCGACACGAAGGTGTTGGCCAGCGGGTCCAGCGGCTGGTAGATCTCGGAGTACAGGCCCAGGGTCTCGCCCAGCTGCACGCGGTTGCGCCACTCGGTGCCGCTGGGCGTGAGCCAGTGGCGGTTGTGGCTGATGCGCAGGTTGAACGCGCCTTCGCCGCGGAAGTCGGTGCGCAGGTCCAGGCCCACGCGCAGGTAGTTCGGCCCCCAGCTGTTCTCGCGCAGTCCCACCACCAGGTCTTCGCCGCCGCTGTCGGGGTTGCGCACCAGGCGGTAGTCCACGCGCTCGTAGTCGCCGGTGGCGGCCAGGGCCTCCATGTCGTTCTCGATCAGCTGCACGTCGGCGCGCTGGCCCTTCAGGTGCTCCAGGCCCACGCCCAGGCGCTGCGCGCGCGTCTCGTCCACGCCCTCGAAGCGGATGCCCGCAATGGTGCCCACGCGCGTGGCATTGAGCTCGGCCTGTGTGCGCCGCGCCCCGGTCCAGGCGGCGTACTCGCGCTCGCCGACCGAGAAGCGCTCCAGCGCCGCGTTCACGGTGCGCCCGTACTCGTTGCCCAGGCGCACCAGTTCCTTGGCCTGGTCGAAGTCGGACGAGCTGAGCGTGCCCAGCGGCGGCGTGAGCAGCAGGTCGCGCGGCGTGAGCAGGGCGATGCTGGCCTTCACGTTCTGCTCGGTCAGGATGTTCACCATCTGCGTGGTGATGCCCACCAGCGAGCCCAGGGTCTCGCGCCCGGCCAGCGGCGTGCCGATGTTGACGGCGATGACCACCTCGGCGCCGAGCGCGCGCGCCACGTTCACCGGCAGGTTGTTCACCAGCCCGCCGTCGCCCAGGATGCGGCCGTCCATGCCGAGCGGGGAGAACACGCCCGGCACCGACATGCTGCCGCGCAGCGCGGCGGCCAGGTCGCCGCGGTCCATCACCACCTCCTGGCCGGTCTCCATGTCGGTGGCCACGGCGCGGAAACGCGTGGGCAGGGCGTCGAAGCTGCTCAGGTGGCGCGTGGGCAGGGTGTAGCGGCGCAGCAGCATTTCCAGCGAGCGTGAGGACACCGCGCCCGTGGGCAGGCGGAATTCGCCGTCGCGAAAGCCCACCAGCAACACGGGCGAGAGCTCGAAGTCCTCTTCCTTGCGGCGCTGCGAGAGCACCTGGCGCGGCTGGCGCGTATTGAAGAGGCCGCTCCATTCCACGGTCAGGATCTCGCGCTCGAGCTGTTCGCCGGTCATGCCGCTGGCGTACAGGCCGCCGATGATGGCGCCCATGGAGGTGCCGACGATCAGGTCCACCGGCACGCGCGCGGCCTCCAGCGCCCTGATCACGCCCACGTGCGCGAAGCCGCGCGCGCCGCCGCCCGAGAGCACCAGCGCCACGCGCGGCCGGGGCTGCGGGGGCAGGGGATCGGCCGCGGGCGCGGACGTGGGCGGGGTCTGCGCGGCCAAGGGCAGTGCAAGGCACGCGGCAAGGCAGATCAGCAGCAGGCGGGTCGACATGGCGGGGGGCACGGGCGGGGGAAACGCCGAAGTTTAGGTGGGCCACCCGGTGGCCTTCGTGTTAACTTGCCCGGCTGCTGTTTCCAACCCTTCCCCGCCAACGACCATGAGCGACATCCTCGTCCACACCGAAGCCGGCATCCGCACCATCACCTTCAACCGCGTCGACAAGAAGAACTCCTTCACTTCGGCCATGTACGGCGCCATGGCCGAGGCCCTGGCCTCGGCGGTGGACGACCCTGGCGTGCGCGTGGTGCTGCTGCAGGGTCACGAGACCGTGTTCTCCGCCGGCAACGACATCGGCGACTTCCTGAACAACCCGCCGGCCGGGCTGGACTCGCCGGTGTTCCGTTTCCTCCAGGGCATCGCCACCTTCCCCAAGCCGCTGTTGGCGGCGGTCTGCGGCCCGGCGGTGGGCGTGGGCACCACGCTGCTGTTCCATTGCGACCTGGTTTACGCGGGCGACAACGCCGCCTTCTCCATGCCCTTCGTCAACCTGGGCCTGTGCCCCGAGGCCGCCAGCAGCCTGCTGGTGCCGCAGATGCTGGGTTACCACCGCGCGGCCGAGGCCTTGCTGCTGGGCGAGCCCTTCATGGCCGAGGCCGCGCTGGAGGTGGGCCTGGTCAACCGCGTGCTGCCGCCCACCGAAGCGAACGGCTACGCGCAGTCGGTGGCGAAGAAGCTCGCGGCCAAGCCGCTGAGCTCGCTGATCGAGACCAAGCGGCTCATGAAGAAGGGCCAGGAAGAGCGCGTGCTGCGCACCATCGCCGAAGAGGGCGAGAGCTTCGGCCGCATGCTGCGCGAGCCGGCGGCGAAGGAGGCCTTCGGGGCGTTCATGGAGCGCCGCAAGCCGGACTTCTCCCAGCTCTGAGCGCCCCATGTCCGACGACACCACCGAGCGCGCGAAGGCGCATTTTTTTGCCGGCAACGCGCACTTCGAAGCCGGCCGCCTGGACGCCGCGCGCGCCGACTACGAGGCGGCGCAGGCGCTCGTGCCGGGCCGGCCTTCGGTGCTGGCCAACCTGGGCGTCACGCTGTGCCGGCTGGGCCAATGGGACGCCGCCATCGAGCGCCTGGACGCCGCGCTGCTCGCCGATCCGACGCACCGCGACGCCTGGGCGGCCCTGGGCCTCAGCCGCGAAGCGCTGAACCAGTGGGCTGGTGCGGCGCACGCGCTGCGCCAGGCCATCGGGCTTGGCGCCCTCCTGCCGAGCCTGTACCTCGCGCTGTCGCATTGCGAGCTGCGCCAGGAGCGCTGGCGCGAGGCCCTGCAGGCGCTCGACGACGCGCTGGAGATCGACCCGCGCGAGCCCGAAGTCTGGAGTCAGCGCGGCCACCTGCTGCGCGAGAGCGGTCAGCTCAAGGAGGCCGCGCGCTCCTACGAACAGGCCCTGCAGCACGGCGCCGAGCCCGCGCTGCACCGGCACTACCTCGCTTCGGTGCAGGACCTGCGCGATCCGCCGCCCCCGCCGCCGGTGTACGCGGGCGCGCTGTTCGACCAGTACGCGGACGACTTTCAGGACCACCTGCTCGCGCAGTTGCGGTACGCCGCGCCCGAGACCCTGCTCAAGCCGCTGCTGGCCGAGGGCCGGCGGATCGGCCTGGTGCTGGACCTGGGGTGCGGCACCGGCCTGTGCGGCCGCTTGATCGCACCGATCGCCGACGCCGTGGAGGGCGTGGACGTGTCGCACGCCATGGTGGAACGCGCCCGCGCCAGCGGCGCCTACCGCGGGGTGGTGCACGGCGACCTGCTCGGCTTCCTGCACGCCAGCCAGGTCCCGGCCGATCTCATCGTCGCCGCCGACGTGTTCATCTACGTGGGGCCGCTCGACGCGGTCTTCGCCGCCGCCGCCGCACGCCTGGCCAGTGGCGGCCGCTTCGCCTTCAGCGTCGAGCAGGCCGATCCCGGACGCGACCTGCAGCTGCGGCCCAGCCTGCGCTACGCGCATTCGCGCGAACGGATCGAGCGCCTGGCCGCCGCCCACGGTTTTGCGGTGCAGGCCATCGAGGCCGGGCCGATACGGCACGAGCAGGGCCGGCCCGTGATGGGCTGGTACGCCTGGCTGCGCCGCGCCGCCTAGCCTGCGCGGCGCCGCGCCACCCAGACCACCGCGCCGGCCTCGCCGTAGCGCTCGGCGTGCGGCACCTCGCGGTCCAGGGAGAAAGGCGCACCCGCCCGCAGGTGCTGCGTGTCTTCGCCGCAGGAGAGCCACATCTCGCCCTCGGCGACGACCGCTTTCACCGAGAACGGGTGGGTGTGGGTGTCGAGCACCGTGTTCGGCGCCCAGCGGCGCGCCAATACCTCATCGAAGCCCTCGGCCAGGGCCTGGTCACGGAACGCATCGAACGGCAGGGTGTTCATGGCGGCGCATTGTCCGTCTAGGATGCGCGCTTTGCCACTTGGGAGTGCCCGCGCCGTGTCCTACATGTTGTTGATCATCGAGCCCGCCGGCCAGCGCGCCGAGCGCACCGAGGCGCAGGGCCGCGAGGTTTATGCCCGTATGCAGGCCTTCGGCGACGCGCTGCGCGCGCAGGGCAAGCTCAGGGCGGTGGAGTCGCTCGCCGGCCTGGGCGACGCGGTGCGCGTGAGCCAGGCGCCCGGTGCGGCGCGCCGGCTCGACGGCCCCTTTGCCGAAGCCAAGGAAATGGTGGGCGGCTTCTTTCTGCTCGACGGCGTGACGCGCGAGGAGGCCATCGAACTGGCCCGCCAGTGCCCGGCGGCCGAGTGGGCCACGGTCGAGGTGCGCGGCCTGGCGCCCTGCTTCGATGAGAGCCGGGCCTAGGGTTTTTACCTAGATCGACCCCGTCGAAACCCGGGGCGACGAACCGTCGTGGGGATGAAGCGGGCGAAACGGTTGCCCGCGCCGTCCAGGAGAGTCCCATGCGATTCATGATCATCGTGCGCTCCATCCCCGAGTTCGAGGCCGAGACCACGCCCAGCCCCGACCCCGCCGTGTTCGACGCCATGCTGCGCTTCCACGAGGAGCTGGCCCGGGCCGGCGTGCTGCTCGACGCCTCGGGCCTGCACCCCAGCCGCAAGGGCTGGCGGGTACAGCACGGTTCCGGCGCGCCGCGCATCGTCGACGGCCCCTTCGCCGAAGCCAAGGAGCTCATCGCCGGCTACACCCTGATCCAGGTGCGCAGCCGCGACGAGGCCATCGAGTGGTCGCGCCGCTTTCCCAACCCGGTGGGCGAGGGCAAGCCCGCCGTGGTCGAGGTGCGCCAGCTCATCGAGCTCGACGAAATCCAGGCCGACGGTCCCAGCGTGGAGGCCTTCCGCCAGATGCTGCAAGCCTGATCCGACTTTTCCTGCCATCCACCCCGCCTCAGGAGTTCCCCATGTCCCGCCAGATCTTCGTCAACCTGCCCGTCGCCGACCTGCCGCGCGCCCGCGCCTTCTACACCGGCCTGGGCTTCACGCTCAACCCGCAGTTCAGCAACGACCAGGGCGCCTGCATCGTCATCAGCGAGCACGTCTACGTGATGCTGCTGGTGCGCCCCTACTTCCAGACCTTCACCCACCTGCCGGTGGCCGAACCGGCCAAGGCCACGGCCGTGCTCAACGCGCTGTCGTGCGAGAACCGCGCCGAGGTCGAATCCTTCGTCGCCAAGGCCCTGGCCGCCGGCGGCAGCACGCCCAACCCGGCCAAGGACCACGGCTTCATGTACCAGCACGGCTTCGCCGACCCGGACGGTCACCAGTGGGAGGTGTTCTACATGGACGAGGCGGCGTTCGCGCAACAGGCCCAGCAGCCGCAGCAGGCCTGAGGCGCGTCGACCGATGCACAGTGCCGTCCACCAGCGCATCGCCGCCACCTGGCGACTGGAGTCCGCCCAGGTGGTGGCCGCTGTCATGCGCCGCGTGCGCGACCTCGGCGTGGCCGAGGACATCGCGCAGGACGCGCTGGTGGCGGCCCTGGAGCATTGGCCGAAGGACGGCATCCCCGACAAGCCCGGGGCCTGGCTGATGCGCACCGCGCTCAACCGCGCGCTCGACCACCTGCGCCAGCGCGCCACGCGCGAGGGGCACGAGGCCGACATCGCCGCCGACCTGGTGGCCCTGCAGGCCGACCGCGCGCCCGACGTGGCCGAGCTGGTGGACGCCGCGCGCCGCGACCCGATCGGCGACGACCTGCTGCGCCTGGTCTTCACCGCCTGCCACCCCGTGCTCTCGGCCGATGCACGCGTGGCGCTCACGCTCAAGCTGCTGGGCGGCCTGAGCACACACGAGATCGCGCGCGCCGTGCTGCAGACCGAGTCCACCGTGGCGCAGCGCATCGTGCGCGCGCAGCGCACCCTGCGCGACGCGGGCGTGCCCTTCGAGCTGCCGCACGGCCCCGCGCTGGCCGAGCGCCTGGGCTCGGTGCTGGAGGTCATCTACCTCATCTTCAACGAGGGCTACACGGCCACGCGCGGCAGCGACTGGATGCGCCCCGCGCTGTGCGATGAGGCGCTGCGCCTGGCGCGCGTGCTGGCCGATCTGATGCCGCGCGAGCCCGAAGCGCTGGGCCTGCAGGCGCTGCTGGAGATCCAGGCCTCGCGCAGCGCCGCGCGCACCGATGCGCAGGGCCGCCCCGTGCTGCTGGAGCAGCAGGACCGCGCGCGCTGGGACCGCCTGCTCATCCGCCGCGGGCTGGACGCGCTGTCGCGCGCCGACCTCATCACCGAATCGCCCGGTCCCTACCAGTTGCAGGCGGCCATCGCCGCCTGCCATGCGAGCGCCGCCTCGGTGGAGTCCACCGACTGGGCGCGCATGGCCGCGCTGTACGCCGAGCTGGCGCGCCTGGCGCCCTCGCCCGTGGTGGAGCTCAACCGCGCGGTGGCGGTGTCGCGCCACGCCGGCCCGGCCGCTGGCCTGGCCGTGCTCGCACCGCTGCTGCACGAGCCCGCGCTGGCGCGCTACCCCTGGCTCAGCGCCGTCTGCGGCGACCTGCTGCAACAGCTGGGTCGCCGGGCGGAAGCGCGCGAGGCCTTCGAGCGCGCCGCCAGCCTCACCCAGAACGAGGCCGACCAGGCCCTGATGCGCGAGCGCGCCGAAGCGCTGCGCGACACCCCGGCGCACCCGCCGCGCGCCGACCGCGCCTGAAGCGCTTCACGCGCCCGTCATCTGCGCGCCGCACAGTGCGCGGATGGCCGACCAGACGCTTCCCTTTGCGCCCGCCAGCCCCTGGCTGCGGGCCGACATCTGGCTGTTCCGCCGCCTCGGCGCGGGGCGCGGCCCGGCCGCCGCGCTGGCGCTGGCGCGATGGGTCGCTCGCTGGAGCTGGCTGCCCTTGCTGGCGCTCGTGGGGCTGGTGTCGCTGCGGCACCCGCTGGGGCCAGGGCTGGCCCTGCTGTGCCTGGCCTGGGCCGGCCTGGTGCAGCGGGCGGGCAAGCGCCTGGCGCGCCGCTGGCAGGCGCAGCGGCCCTTTGCCTTGGGCCTGTGCGCCAACCACCTGGGCCACGGCGGCCGCGCGGGCTTCCCGAGCAGCCATGCCCTGGTGATGGGCGCCGTGCTGGGCGTGCTGCTGCCGCACACCGGCAGCGGGGCGCTGATCGCCGCCATGGCGGCCGTGGCCCTGGGCACCGGCTGGGCGCGCGTGCACACCGGCGCCCACTTCCCGCTCGACGTGCTCGCGGGCCTGGTCCTGGGCCTGGCCAGTGGCCTGGCCTTCGGACTGGCGCTGCCGGCGTGATGGCCCGCACAGGCCCGCTCAGGCCGGCTCCCCGACCCCGACGCCGGGGCGGCGCTGGTGTGGGGTCCCGCCCGCTGGCCCTGGCGGCGCCTCGTCCGCCGGCCACGGTGACGGACGGGCGCCTCGGCCGGCAGGCGACCCATGCAGGATGGCCAGCAGCGCGATCAGCGCCTGGCGCCCGCCGGGCTGCGTGTCGAACGCGCCCAGCAGGGGCAGCTTCTCGACATCGTCGATGAAGCGCCGAAGGGCGCTGGGGGCGCCCGCGCCCTGGCGCAGCTGGTCCTCGATCAGGGGGCCGATCAGATCGTGCGCCGGGTCGGGTGAACCGCCGCACAGCGCGGGCAGCAGTTCTGGCAGGCGTTGCATGAGGGCGGGCAGGCGCTCGTCCAGGAGCAGCGCCAGGTGCAGGTCCATGCGGTGCAGGGCGAGGGCCTGCCGCACCGGCGCCTGACCCGCCTCGATCACTCGGTCGCGCTGGGCGCTCACCGCAAAGGGCATGGCGCGGCGCGCGTAGCCCATGAGTTCGCCGTGCACCGACACATGGTTGAGGGTGTCGTGGTGGCCCAGGCCCTCGCCGACCACCGTGAAGGGGGCGGCGGCGAACAGCGTGGCGGGGCGCTCCAGCCAGACGGCCATGCTGGCGGCCAGGGCCGCGCCCATGCCGTGACCGGTGAAGACCAGGCGGCCCGGGTCCTGTCCCTGCCGCTGGGCCGACTCCACCACCGCGAGGCAGTGCGCCACGGCCTGGCGCCGCTGCTCGGTGCCGATCTCGACCCCCTGGGTGCCGAGCACCAGGCTCAGCGCCAGCAACAGCTCGGGCAGGTCCTGCCGAGCAGGGGCCGGCAGCGCCGACAACAAGTCCCGGCCTCGGTAGGCCATCACCATGTCCCCCGTGGACGGGTTGAGGTACGCCCTGGCGCCGAAGCCGCCGCCGCGCAGGGCTTGCTCGGCCTGCGCCGCCAGGCGCGGCGCTTGCAAGGCCTTCCAGCCCGGCAGCAGGGCGGGGCGGTGGGCCCCCCCGGCCATGGGACCGATGCCGACGGCCCATGCGAGCTGGGCACATTCAAGAGGGGATGCCATGCGTTTCTCCATGTGGGTGGGCGAAGCGGGGCCGGCCAGCGCCGGGCTGCGCACGATAGGGTGTGCGCGGCGGCGGCGATACACGGGTGGGGTACAGACAGCTCCCCCAGGTGGTGGAGGGTCGTGCGCGATCCTTCGGGGTGGCCGCCAGGGGCGAACACCGATGGCGCGCGACTCCGCGCGCCCTCACACTCGCGTTCACCATGACCGCGTCCGCCGCTCCCCGCGATCGCCACACCGTCCTCATCGTCGGCGCCGGGCCCGCGGGCCTGGCGGTGGCCGGCGGCCTGCGCCTGCTGGGGCGCGACGCCACGGTCATCGACGAGGCCGCGCAGCTGGGCTCGTCCTGGCGCGAGCACTACGAGCGGCTGCACCTGCACACGGTCAAGTCGCACTCGGCCTTGCCGGGCCTGCCGTTCCCCGACGGGGCGCCGCGCTACGTGCCGCGCCAGGGCGTGGTGGACTACCTGGAGGCCTACGCCCGCCACCACCGCATCGAACCCCTGGGCGGGCAGACGGTGGTGCGCATCACCGCCGGCGCCGCCGCCGACCCTGGCGCGCGCTGGCGCGTGCACACCGCTGGCGGCCGGGTCCTGGAGGCCGCGCAGCTGGTGCTGGCCACCGGCGCCAACCGCGAGCCGCGCATGCCGGTGCTGCCGGGGCAGGACGCCTTCACCGGCCGCGTGCTGCACAGCCACGATTACCGCAACGCCCAGCCGTTCAAGGACCAGTGTGTGCTGGTGGTGGGCATGGGCAACACGGGCGCGGAGATTGCGCTGGACCTGGCCGAGCAAGGCGTGGCGGTGGCGCTGTCGGTGCGCTCGCCGGTCAACATCGTCAAGCGCGACGTGCTGGGCCGGCCCACGCAACTCTCCAGCATCGCGCTGGCCCGCCTGCCCGAGCCCATCGGCGACGCCTGCGCCACGCTGCTGCGCCGGCTCACCGTGGGCGACCTGTCGCGCTGGGGCCTGCGCACGCCGGCCGCCTCGCCGCTGCGCCAGTTGCGTCGCGAGGGCAAGACGCCGGTGATCGACGTCGGCACCCTCGCGCGCATCCGGCGCGGCGAGATCACCGTCTACCCCGGCATCGCCACGCTCATGCGCGGCGGCGTTCGCTTCACCGACGGACGGGGACAGGGCTTCGACAGCATCGTGCTCGCCACCGGCTACCAGCCCCTGGTGCAGGGGCTGTTCCCGAACCACCCGCTGCCGCTGGACGAACGCGGCCTGCCCACGGTGCTGCACGGCGAAGGCGCGTTGGCGGGGTTGCACTTCGTGGGCTACGACATCCGCCAGCCGGGCGGGCTGCTGCGCACGATCGCGATGCAGGCCGAGCGGGTGGCGGGGCGCATCGCGCTCGACGCGGTCCCCGCCTGAGCCACCCTGCCACAGGCGCCGGGGGCGCGGGTGGCGTGCGCGCCGATGGCCCTTTGGTTAGCGGTGCGAACTTGCATCGCGTAAGAAATGCGCCCAGGATGCGACACATCCCCATCCCAACACACCCGAGGAGCGCCCATGAAGGCGATCTGGAACGGCACGGTGATTGCCGAAAGCGACGACATCGTGCTCGTCGAGGGCAATGCCTACTTCCCTGCGAGCGCGTTGCGCCGCGAGTACCTGCAGCACAGCAACCACCACACCTACTGCCCCTGGAAGGGCCAGGCCAGCTACCACAGCCTGCTCGTCGACGGCGAACTCAACCGCGACGCCGCCTGGTTCTACCCCGACCCCAAGCCCGAGGCCGACATGGTGCGCGACCGCGTGGCCTTCTGGCGCGGCGTGCAGGTGGTGGACTGAGCATGCGGCGCGACGCCACCGCCGACACCGCCGCGCGCTACGCCGAGGTGCGCGCCCGCAGCGAAGCGCTGTGCGCGCCGCTGGCCATCGAGGACCACGTCGTCCAGCCCGTGGTGGACGTGAGTCCGCCCAAGTGGCACCTGGCGCACACCACCTGGTTCTTCGAGGCCATGCTGCTCGCGCACGCCTCGCCGGGCTACGCGCCGTTCCATCCGGCCTACGGTTACCTCTTCAACAGCTACTACGAGGGCGAGGGCGAGCGCGTGCCGCGCGCGCAGCGCGGTCACCTGAGCCGGCCGACCGTGGCCGAGGTGCTGGCCTACCGCGCGCACGTGGACGCGGCCGTGCAAGCCTGGCTGGCCACGCAGCCACCGGCCCGGTGGCTGGACCGCCTGGCGCTGGGCCTGCAGCATGAGCAGCAGCACCAGGAACTGCTGCTCACCGACATCAAGACCATCCTGGGTCACAACCCCCTGCGCCCCGCCTACGCCAGCGCCGACACCGCCGCGGTGGGCCTGGCCGGCGAACACGCACCGCAAGTCGCCGCGATGGGATGGATCGAGCAGCCCGGCGGCGTGGTCGCCATCGGGCACGCGGGCGACGGTTTCGCCTTCGACAACGAGGGCGGGCGCCACGAACGGCTGCTCACGCCCTTCGCGCTCGGCGACCGGCTGGTCAGCAACGCCGAATACACGGCCTTCATCGACGCCGGCGGCTACCAGGACCCGCGCCACTGGCACGCCGACGGCTGGGACTGGCTGCGCCAGAACGCCATCGCGGCGCCGATGTATTGGTTCCGCGGCGAGGGCGGCGCCTGGTGGCACCAGACCCTGGCCGGCCCCGTGCCGCTGCCACCGCACGCGCCGGTGACGCACGTGAGCTGGTACGAGGCCAGCGCCTACGCCGACTGGGCCGGCGCGCGCCTGCCCACCGAGTTCGAATGGGAGGCCGCCGCTGGCCGGGGCATGGCCTGGGGCGAGCGCTGGGAGTGGACCGCCAGCGCCTACGCACCTTACCCGGGCTTTCGGCGCGCCGAAGGCTCGGTGGGCGAGTACAACGGCAAGTTCATGGTGAACCAGCAGGTGCTGCGTGGCGCGTCGTTTGCCACGCCGCCCGGGCATCAACGCCTGACGTACCGCAACTTCTTTCAGCCGCCGCTGCGCTGGCAATACACCGGCATCCGCCTGGCCCGGCCATGAGCACCGGCGCGCACCGAGCAAGGTTTGCAGAATGACCCGAAGCCGCGACCCAGCATCCGCCCTCCCACCCGCGCGCGACACGGCGCCACCCGAAGCCGGTGCCGCCGCGCCGCGCGGCCTGGCCGCCGACGCGCTGGCTGGCCTGTCGGGCAGTCCCAAGCGGCTGTCGTCCAAGTACTTCTATGACGACCGCGGCTCGCGCCTGTTCGAACGCATCATGCGCCTGCCCAGCTACTACCCCACGCGGGTGGAGGCCGCCATGCTGCGCCGCCACGCCAGGGACCTGCTGGACGCGCTGGACACCGGCGGCTCGCCGATCGAAATGCTCGAGCTCGGCAGCGGCGACGGGCGCAAGACGCTGGCGCTGTGCCGTGCCTGGCTCAAGGCCGGCGCCGAACTGGTCTACCGCCCCATGGACATCTCCGCCCAGGCGCTGGACCAGCTGAGCGCGCGCATGGCGCGCCAGTTGCCCGCGCTGGCGGTGCACCCGCTGTGCGGCGACTACTTCCAGACCTGGCCCATTCCCAGCGCGCGGCGCCGCCAGGTGGCGCTGTTCCTGGGCAGCAACCTCGGCAACTTCACCGACGAGGAAGCCCGGCGCTTCCTGCGCCGCGTGCGCGCGCACCTGCGCCGGGGCGACAGCCTGCTGCTCGGCCTGGACCTGCGCAAGGACCCCCACACCGTGCTGGCCGCCTACGACGACCCCGAGGGCGTGACGGCCGCCTTCAACCTGAACCTGCTGCGCCGCCTCAACCGCGAGCTGGGCATGGACTTCGATCTCGACCGCTTCCGCCACTACGCGAGCTACTGCCCGCTGCAGGGGGTGGCGCGCAGCTTCCTGGTGAGCCAGGCGCACCAGACCGTGCGCAGCGCGCTGCTGCGGCGCGAGTTTCACTTCGGTGCCGGCGAGTTCATCTACACCGAGCAGTCGCAGAAGTACGAGCGCGCGGGCGTGGAGGCCATGGCCGCCGACACCGGCTTCGAGCTGCGGGCCTGGTTCGAGGACCCGGCCTTGCCCTACGCCCTCGTGGCCTGCCGCGCCACGGGCTGAGGCGCCGCGCCGCCGCTGTCGCCGGCTCGACAGCGGGCATTGGTATTTTCACCAAGCACCCGCTTGCTATAAATGAACGGCGCTGCTAACGTGGCGCGCCATGGATGCCCAGGCCACCCCCGCGCCCGAGCGCCGCAGCCGCGGACGCCCCCGCAAGACCGCCGATGAGCGCGACGACGGCAACCGCCGCCAGGCCCTGCTGCGCGCGGCCGCGCGCCTGTTCCGCCAGCAGGGCTTCGCGGCCACCAGCACGCGCGACATCGCCGCCGCCGTGGGCATGCGCTCGGGCTCGCCCTTCTACCATTTCGAGAACAAGGAAGCCCTGCTCGCCGCCGTGATGGAAGAGGGCATGCAGCGTGCCCTGCGGCACCAGCGCGAGCGCATGGACGCGGCCGTGGCCGCCGCGCCCGGGCCGCTGTCGGCCAGCGAGTGCCTGCGCGTGCTGGTGCGCGGCCACTTCGACAACCTGCTGGGCCCCGAGAGTGACCACATCCCCGTGATGCTGTACGAGTGGCGCTGGCTCGCGCCGCAGCCCAAGCGGGTGGTGAGCGAGCTGATGGCCGAGTACGAGGCCGTGTGGGTACCGGTGCTGCAGGCCCTGCGGCGCGAAGGCGCGCTGCGGGGCGACACCGCGCTGGCGCGGCTGCTGATCTTCGGCGCGCTCAACTGGACCGCGCAGTGGTACGACCCGGAGGGACCGACCACGCTGGATGGCCTCACCGAGGCCGCGCTGCAACTCTTCGTCAAGGACATGGAATGAACCCAGGCCCCCACACGCCGCCGCTGCGCGGGTCGCTGTCCCCCGAGGCGGCCGAGCCGGCCGGAGGCGGCCCGGCGCCGGATCGCTACCGCTCCGTCTTCCGACCCGGCCTGTTCGCGGGCCAGGTCATCGTGGTCACGGGCGGTGGCTCGGGCATCGGCCGCTGCACCGCGCACGAACTGGCCGCGCTGGGCGCGCACGTGGCCCTGGTGGGCCGCAGACCCGAGAAGCTGCGGGCCGTGGCCGAGGAGATCGCGGCCGATGGCGGGCGCGCGAGCTGCCACGCTGGCGACATCCGCCAGGAAGACACGGTGCGCGCCCTGGTGGCGGACATCGTGGCCACGCAGGGCCGCCTGCACGGGCTGGTGAACAACGCGGGCGGCCAGTACATCAGCCCATTGGAAAAGATCGGCGCCAAGGGCTGGCAGGCCGTGCTGGACACCAACCTCATGGGCGGCTTCCTGGTGGCGCGCGAGTGCTACCTGCAAAGCCTGCAGGCGCATGGCGGCGCCATCGTCAACATCGTGGCCGACATGTGGGGCAGCATGCCCGGCATGGGTCACAGCGGCGCGGCGCGCGCCGGCATGGTGAGCTTCACCGAGACGGCCGCGCTGGAATGGGCCCGCAGCGGCGTGCGCGTGAACGCGGTGGCGCCGGGCTACATCGCCTCCAGCGGCATGGACCACTACCCGCCCGAGGCCGGCCCCATGCTGCGCGAGATGCGCGAAACGGTGCCCCTGGGCCGCTTCGGCAACGAGGCCGAAACCAGCGCGGCCATCGCCTTCCTGCTGTCGCCAGCCGCCAGCTTCATCAGCGGCAGCGTGCTGCGCGTGGACGGCGCGCGGCCCCAGGTGCGCCTGGGCTGGGGCCAGGTCGCGGCGCCGGCCGAGGCGCAGTCGCGCGACGCCGTGAAGCCCTTCGATGGCTTTCACCGCTACGCCGTGCCCCAGGTGTTCCAGCCATGAGCTTCGCGTCCCGCTTCAACCCCCACACCGAAGCCGCGCAAGTGCGCCGGGCGGCCATGCTCGAGCGCATTGCGCAGCTGCGCGCGCTCGAGCAGCGCGCGGCCAGTGCCTCGGCCCAGGCCAAGCCCGTGTTCGACAAGCGCGGCCAGCTGCTGCCGCGCGAGCGCATTGCGCTGCTGCTGGACCCGGGCGCGCCCTGGCTGCCGCTGTGCTCGCTCGCGGGCTTTCTGCAGGACACCAAGGACCCCGCGAAGTCGGTGGCCGGCGGCGGCGTGCTCGCGGGCATCGGCTTCGTCAGCGGCGTGCGCTGCATGGTGGTGGCCAGCGACTCGGGCATCGAGGCCGGCGCCATCCAGCCCCGCGGGCTGGAAAAAATCCTGCGGGTGCAGGACATCGCGCTGGAGAACAAGCTGCCCTTCGTTCACCTGGTGGAGAGCGCGGGCGCCAACCTCACCAAATACAAGGTCGAGGGCTTCGTGCACGGCGGCTCGCTGTTCCGCAACCTGGCGCGGCACTCGGCCGCGGGGCTGCCGGTGATCACGGTGCAGCACGGCTCGGGCACGGCGGGCGGGGCCTACATGCCGGGGCTGTCGGACATCGTGGTGATGGTGCGCGGGCGTTCGCGCGCCTTCCTGGCGGGGCCGCCTCTGCTCATGGCCGCCACGGGCGAGGTGGCCACCGAGGAGGAACTGGGCGGCGCCGAGATGCATACCGGCGTGTCGGGCCTGGGCGAATACCTGGCGGAGGACGACCGCGAGGCGCTGGGGCTGGCCCGGCGCATCGTCGAGCAGTTGCGCGACAGCGTCGCGCGCCCGGCCGCGCCGGTGGTGGCCGAGCCGCTGCTGCCCAGCGACGACCTGCTCAGCCTCATGCCCACGCACCACCGTGAGCCCGTGGACATGCGCGAGGTGATGGCCCGCCTGGCCGATGGCTCCGACCTGCTGGAGTTCAAGCCGCTCTACGGCGCGGCCACGGTGTGCGCGCAGGCGCGCATCGGCGGCCACGCGGTGGGCCTCGTCAGCAACAACGGGCCCATCGATGTGGCTGGCGCCAACAAGGCCACGCACTTCATCCAGTGGATGTGCCAGCTGGGCCACCCCCTCATCTACCTGCAGAACACCACCGGCTACATGGTGGGCAAGGACAGCGAGCAGGGCGGCATGATCAAGCACGGCAGCAAGATGATCCAGGCGGTGACGGGCGCCACCGTGCCGCAGATCACCATCCAGTGCGGCGCCTCTTTCGGCGCCGGCAACTACGGCATGTGCGGGCGCGGCTTCGGGCCGCGTTTCCTGTTCAGCTGGCCCAATGCGCGCACGGCCGTGATGGGCGGTGAGCAGGCCGCGCGCACCATGCAGATCGTGGCCGAGGCCGGGCTGGCGCGCAAAGGCATCGCGCCCGACCCGGCGCAGATGCGGCAGCAGTTCGAGCAGATCGTGCAGGTCTTCGAGAGCCAGGCCGACGCCTTCCACACCAGCGGCCTGCTGCTGGACGACGGCGTGATCGACCCGCGCGACACGCGCGCCGTGCTGGTCTTCTGCCTGGACACCTGCGCCGAGGCCGGATTGCGCCACCCGCGCCCCTTGCCGTTCGGCGTGGCGCGCATGTAGACCCGCCACGCGCCCACCCAGAGGAGAACCCCATGCAGTTCACGCACGAGCACCGCGAAATACAGAAAACGCTCAAGCGTTTCATCGACGACCACATCAACCCCCACGTGGACGAGTGGGAAGCGGCCGAGATGTTTCCCGCGCACGAGGTCTTCAAGGGCCTGGGGCAGCTGGGCCTGCTGGGCCTGACCAAGCCCGAGGCGCACGGCGGCGCTGGCCTGGACTACAGCTACAGCGTGGCCATGGCCGAGACCCTGGGCCACATCCACTGCGGCGGCGTGCCCATGGCCATCGGTGTGCAAACCGACATGGCCACGCCCGCGCTGGCGCGCTTTGGCAGCGAGGAACTGAAGGCGCAGTTCCTGGCGCCCGCGATCCGCGGCGAGGCGGTGGGCGCCATCGGCGTGAGCGAGCCGGGCGCCGGCAGCGACGTGGCCGCCATCAAGACAACGGCCCGCAAGGACGGCGACGACTACGTCATCAGCGGCCAGAAGATGTGGATCACCAACAGCCTGCAGGCCGACTGGATCTGCCTGCTGGTCAACACCAGCGACGGCCCTGCGCACAAGAACAAGAGCCTGGTCATGGTGCCGCTGCGCGAGAACGGCAAGACCGTCAAAGGCTTCGAGGTCGGCAAGAAGATCCGCAAGATCGGTATGCACAGCAGCGACACCGGTCTGCTGTACTTCGACGAGGTGCGCGTGCCGCAGCGCTACCGCATCGGCCAGGAGGGCGCGGGCTTCGTCTACCAGATGCAGCAGTTCCAGGAAGAGCGCCTGTGGTGCGCGGCCAGCACCCTGCAGAGCCTGAACAACTGCATCGAATGGACCATCGAGTGGGCGAAGGAGCGCCAGCTCTTCGGTGCCCAGCTGGCCGACCAGCAGTGGGTGCAGTTCAAGCTGGCCGAGCTCAAGACCGAGGTGGAGGCCCTGCGCGCGCTCACCTACCTCTCGTGCGACCGCTACGTGGCCGGCGAGGACGTGACCGAGTGGGCCACCATGGCCAAGCTCAAGGCCGGCCGGCTCAACCGCCAGGTGCCCGACACCTGCCTGCAGTTCTGGGGCGGCATGGGCTTCACGCTGGAGAACAAGGTCTCGCGCATGTACCGCGACGGGCGCCTGGCCTCCATCGGTGGCGGGGCCGACGAGGTGATGCTGGGCATCCTGAGCAAGATCATGGGCATCGCCAAACGGCCGCAGCGATGAGCGCGCTGCTGATCCACCGCGACGGCGCCATCGAGCGCTGGACGCTGAACGAGCCCGCCACGCGCAATGCGCTGAGCGACGCGATGGTGCTGGCCCTGTTCGAGGCCTGCCTGCGCGCCAAGGCCGACGCTTCCTTGCGTGGCGTGGTGCTGGCGGGCGCGGACGGCGCCTTCTGCGCGGGCGGCAGCCTGGGCGGCTTTGCCAGCGCCATTGGCCAGGCCCTGCCTCCCGGCCAGGCCGATCCCCTGGTCGCCTTGAACCGCGGCTTCGGCGACCTGCTGCACGCGCTGATCGGCTTGCCGCAATGGCTGATGTGCGCCGTCGACGGCCCGGCCATGGGCGGTGGCTTCGGCCTGGTGTGCTGCGCCGACGTGGTGATCGCCACCGAGCGATCGGCCTTCGCCACGCCCGAGGTCACGCTGGGCCTGCCGCCGGCGCAGATCGCGCCCTTCGTGTGGCGGCGCCTGGGCGACGCCACCGCGCGCCAGTGCCTCCTGAGTGGCACGCGCTGGACCGCGCGCGAGGCGCAGGCTGTGGGCCTGGTGAATACCGTGGTGGCCGACGACGCGCTGGACGCCGCCGTGGCCTACGCCGCCAAGGCCCTGGGCCGCGCCGCGCCCGGCGCGCTGGCGGCCACCAAGCAGCTGCTGCACCGCCTGCACCAGCACCTGCCCGATCTGCGCGACGAGGCCGCCATCGCCTTCGCGAACGCGCTGCGCGGCCCCGAGGCCGCCGCCGGCCTGGCCGCGTTCGCCAGCAAGCAGCCCGCTCCCTGGGCGAAGGGCGGGGACACATGAAGCGCCTGCTCATCGCCAACCGCGGCGAGATCGCGCGCCGCGTGATCCGCACCGCGCACCGCATGGGCATCGCCACCGTGGCGGTGTTCAGCGACCCCGACGCGCGCGCGCCGCATGTGCGCGAGGCCGGCGCCGCCTTCGCGCTCGGCGGGGCTGGTTCGGCCGATTCCTACCTGCGCATCGATCGCCTCATCGCCGCCGCGCGCGCCACCGGCGCCGACGCGCTGCACCCCGGCTACGGCTTCCTCAGCGAGAACGCCGACTTCGCGCAGGCCGTGATCGACGCCGGACTCACTTGGGTGGGCCCGCCGCCCGGGGCCATCCGTGCGCTGGGCAGCAAGTCGGCCGCCAAGGCCCTGGCGCAAGCGCATGGCGTGCCGGTGCTGCCGGGCTACTTCGGCGCGGACCAGCGCGACGAGACCTTCGCCGCCGAGGCCGGGCGCATCGGCTACCCGGTGATGGTGAAGGCCGTGGCGGGCGGCGGCGGGCGCGGCATGCGCCTCGTCGCCGAGGCCGCGCAGCTGCCCGCCGCGCTGGCCAGCGCGCGCGCCGAGGCGCTGGCCGGTTTCGGCAGCGCGGACCTGCTGATCGAGTCGGCCGTGCGGCGCCCGCGCCACGTGGAGGTGCAGGTCTTCGCCGACGCGCAGGGGCGCTGCATCCACCTGGGCGAGCGCGACTGCTCGGTGCAGCGGCGCCACCAGAAGATCGTCGAGGAAGCGCCGAGCCCGGCGGTCACGCCGCCACTGCGCGAGCGCCTGGGCGAGGCCGCCGTGGCGCTGGCGCAGGCGGCGGGCTACGTGGGAGCGGGCACGGTGGAGTTCCTGCTGGACGGCGACCGGTTCTTCCTGATGGAGATGAACACCCGACTGCAGGTGGAGCACCCGGTGACGGAGATGCTCACCGGCCTGGACCTGGTGGAGTGGCAGATCCGCGTGGCGCGCGGCGAGCCGCTGCCGCTGGCTCAGGACCAGGTGCGCCTGCAAGGCCATGCCATCGAGGTGCGCCTGTGCGCCGAGGACGAGCGCTTCGCGCCCCACACCGGCACCGTGCGCGCCTTCGCCGAACCCCCGCCGGGCGAGGGCCATCGCTTCGACCACGCCATCGAAACCGGCATGGAAGTGACGCCGCACTACGACGCCCTGCTGGGCAAGCTCGTGGCCCACGCGCCCACGCGCGCGCAGGCCATCGAGCGCCTCGCGCACGCGCTGGACGCGACCGTGCTCCTGGGCCTGCCCACCAACCGCGCCTTCCTGGCGGCCTGCCTTCGCCACCCGGTGTTCGGCGCGGGCGAGGCGCTGATCCCCTTCCTGGCGGAGCAGGGCGAGGCCATCCGCGGCGCCTTGCTGCCGCCGGCGGAGGTGGTGCTCGCCGGGGTGCTGGGCGCGGCCTGCGCGGATCGGTCCGCGTCCGGCGCGCTGCCGTGCCCGTTCGCGCGCCCGCTGCGCTGGCGGCACGGCGACACGGTGCTGGACATCGCCGTGCTGGAACATGGCCATGGCCGCCTGAGCGTCTCGCTGGGTGATCGCACGCACGAGGCCCTTCTGCAGGCCCAGGGCGTCGCCATCGACGGCGTGCGCCACGCCACCACCGCCGTGGCGCTGGGCGACGGCCAGTGGCAGGTGCAGGTGGGTCCGCACACGCTGGCGCTCGGCGACCTGAGCCACCGCGCGCGGACCCGGGCCGGCGCCGCTGGCGCGGTGGGCGAGCTGCGCGCGCCTTTCAACGGCAAGCTCGTGGCCGTGCACACCCGGCCCGGCGCGCGCGTGACCAAGGGCGAGGCGCTGTTCGCCATCGAGAGCATGAAGATCGAGCACCTGATCGCCGCGCCGCGCGACGCCACGGTGCAGGCCGTGTCGGTGTCGGCGGGCCAGCAGGTGGCGCCGGGGCAACTGCTCGTGAGCTTTGCGGCAGAGGCAGCGGCATGAACTGGGACGCCGCCGACACCCAGGCCCTGCTCGACACGGTGGACCGCTTCGCGCGCGACGCGCTGGTGCCGCACGTGAACGACTGGGACGCCCAGGCCACGTTCCCGCGCGGGCTCTACCGCGAGGCCGCGCGTGTCGGCCTGCTGGGCCTGGGCTACCCCGAGGCGCTCGGCGGCACGCCCGCGCCCTGGCGCGCGCGCAACGCGGTGTCGCAGCTGCTGGCGCGGCGCACCGCCAGCGGCGGCCTGCTGGCCAGCCTGTTCAGCCACAACATCGGCCTGCCACCGGTGCTCAAGCATGGCGCGCCCGAGCTGCAGGCCGAGATCGTGCCGCCGGTCTTGCGTGGCGAGCGGATCGCCGCGCTGGGCATCACGGAGCCCGGCGCGGGCAGCGATGTGGCCAGCCTGCGCACCAGCGCGCGCCGCGAGGGCGGCGACTACGTCATCGATGGCGAGAAGGTCTTCATCACCTCCGGCGTGCGCTGCGACTGGATCACCCTGGCGGTTCGAACCGACCCGAACAACAAGGGCGCCGGCGGCATCAGCCTGATCGCCGTGCCCTGCGACGCCCAAGGCCTCGGCCGCACGCCGCTGCACAAGATGGGCTGGCACTGCAGCGACACCGGCCACCTGCGCTTCGACGGCGTGCGCGTGCCGGCGCGGTACCTGATCGGCGAGGAGCACAAGGGCTTTCGCTACATCATGGGCAACTTCAACGGCGAGCGCCTGGCCATGAGCGCGCTGGCCCTGGGTTTCGCCGAGGCCTGCCACGACGAGGCCCTGGCCTGGGCGCGCGAGCGAAAGACCTTCGGCGACGCGCTGATCGAGCGCCAGGCGATCCGCCACAAGCTCATGGACATGCGCATGCGAATCGCCTCCACCCAGGCCTGGCTGGACGCGCTGGGCGATCGCGTCGACGCGGGCGATGAGGGCCCCGACTGGGTGGGCCACGTCTGCCTGCTCAAGAACCACAGCACCCAGGCCATGCAGGCCAACGCCGACGCGGCCGTGCAGATACTGGGCGGCATGGGCTACATGCGCGGCACCGCCAGCGAGCGCCTCTACCGCGAGGTGAAGGTCATGATGATCGGCGGCGGCGCCGAGGAGATCATGAAAGACCTGGCGGCGCGGCAGTTCGGCGCCTGAGCCGGCAGGACGTTCAGGAAGACACCATGAGCACCGCCACCCCCCCCTCCGCCGTGCCGTTCGAACCCGAGTTCGTGCAGGCCATCGTCGAGCTCTTCGAGCAGAAGATCGTCTTCAACCAGCACATTGGCCTCAAGATCGACGAGGTGCGTCCCGAGCGCGTGAGCGGCCACCTCGACCTGCGGCCCGAACTGATCGGCCACTACGCGCACCACCGCCTGCACGGCGGGGTCATCAGCGCCGCCATGGATTCCATGGGCGGCCTGGCCGTGCTGGCGGCCATGGCCGCGCGCCACATGGACGACAGCGTGGAGCAGCGCATGCACCGCTTCTCCAAGCTGGGCACCATCGACCTGCGCGTGGACTACCTGCGCCCGGCCGTGGGCAGCGCGCGCTTTGGCATCGGCGCCGAAACGCTGCGCCTGGGCTCGCGCGTGGCCAGCACGCGCATGGCGTTCCACGGCGCCGACGGCACGCTGCTGGCGGTGGGGTCGGCGGCGTACATCGTGTCCTGAGCCGCGCGCCCGCGGCGCGGACGCTTCGAGGAGGAGAGCCTGGAATGAGCGATTTTCAACTGACCTATTCCACGATGTTCGCGCCGCCACGCGCGCTGCACGAGCGTTTCGACGCCGCGCTGGCGCGCGTGCGCCAGCGGCTGGGCCAGGCGCACGGCCTGTTCATCGACGGCGCCTTCGTCGCGCGCGCGGCGGCGCTGGACAAGCACAACCCCGCGCGCCAGAGCGAACGGCTGGGCCGTTTCGCGCAGGCCTCGGTGGACGACGTGGAACTGGCCGTGGCCGCGGCGCGGCGCGCGCTGCCCGCCTGGCGCCGCACCCCCTGGCGCGAGCGCGTGGCCCTGCTGCGCCGCGCCGCGCGCCTGGTGGACGAACGCCTCTACGAGATGGCGGCCATCGTTTCGCTGGAGGTGGGCAAGACCCGCATGGAGGCCCTGGGCGAGGTGGCCGAGGTCAGCGCCTTCTTCGACATCTACGCGCGGCAGATGGAGGAAAACGACGGCTACGACCATGCCCTGCCCGACGACCCGCTGCCCCACATGAAGAGCCGCAACCGCAGCGTGATGAAGCCCTACGGCGTGTGGGCCGTGGTCGCGCCGTTCAACTTTCCCTTCGCGCTGGCGGGCGGGCCCACGGCGGCGGCGCTGGTCACGGGCAACACGGTGGTGCTCAAGGGATCGGTGGAAACGCCCTGGTCCGGCCTGCTGCTGGCGCAGTGCCTGAAAGACGCGGGCCTGCCCGACGGCGCCTTCAACTGCCTGGTGGGCGATGGCGCGACCGTGGGCGAGGCGCTCATCCAGCACGACGGCATCGGCGGCGTGACCTTCACCGGCTCCTACGAGGTGGGCATGCGCATCCTGCGCGCGCAGGTGAACCGGCGCTGGCCGCGTCCCTGCATCGCCGAGATGGGTGGCAAGAACGCGGCCATCGTCACCGCGCGCGCCAACCTGGACGCGGCGGCCCAGGGCATCGTGCGCTCGGCCTTCGGCATGTCGGGGCAGAAGTGCTCGGCGCTGTCGCGCGTGTACGTGGACCGCTCGGTGGCCGATGCGCTGATCGAGCGCCTGCGCGCGGCGGTGGGCGCGATCGCCGTGGGCGAGCCGCAGCTCGAGTCCAGTTGGACCGGTCCCGTGGCCACGCGCGCGGCCCAGCTGCGGCACGCCGACTGCCGGCGCCAGCTGGACGGTGGCGGCGCGCGCATCGTCGCGGCGGGCCCGCTGCCGGCCGATGCCGACGCGGGCTTCTACTGCGCGCCGCTGGTGGCCGAGGCGCCGCTGGACCACCCGTTGTGGCGAAAGGAAATGTTCGCGCCGCTGGTGATGCTGGGCCGCGTGGACGGCGCCGAGCAGGCCATGGCCGAGGCGAACGCCAGCGACTTCGGCCTCACGGCGGGCTTCTTCGGCGCGGAGGACGAGGTGGCCTGGTTCCTCGACCACATCGAGGCCGGCGTGACCTACGTCAACCGCCCGCTGGGCGCGACCACGGGCGCCTGGCCGGGCTACCAGCCGTTCGGGGGATGGAAGGGCTCGGGGAGCACGGGCAAGGCACTGGCGTCGTTCCATTACCTGCCGCAGTACATGCGGGAGCAGTCGCAGACGCGCATCGAGCCCTGAGCGCCGCGGCACGCCGGGCCTCAGCGCGTCCAGCGCTTGGCCGCTTCGATGGCCGCCGCGTAGCCCAGCACCAGCGCCAGCACCACGGCGGTGGCCGCCCAGCCCAGTGGCACGAAGCCCAGCAGCGCGGCCGCAGGACCGCTGTAGGGCAGGGCCAGGGCCAGCGCGGCCATCGCGATCAGCGCGCCCGACAGCAGTTCGCCCGGGCGGCTGCGCCACACCGGTCCCTGCGTGCGCAGCACCAGCACCGCGGCGAGTTCGGTCAGCAGCGACACCTGGAACCAGGCCGTGCGGAACACCGCTTCGTCGGCGCGCAGCACCCACAGCAGCCAGGCGAAGCAGAGCAGGTCGAACAGCGAGCTGATCAGGCCAAAGCCCATCATGAAGCGCCGCAGGCCGCGCAGGTCCCAGCGCAGCGGTCGCCCCAGCACCCCGGCGTCCACGCGGTCCGTGGACAGGGCCATAGAGGGCAGGTCCGACAGGAAGTTGTTCAGCAGGATCTGGGTGGGCGTGAGCGGCAGGAAGGGCAGGAAGGGCGCCGCGATGGCCATGCTGACCATGTTGCCGAAGTTCGCGCTGATGCTCAGCGCGATGTACTTGAGCGTGTTGGCGAAGGTGCGCCGGCCTTCCTCCACGCCGCGGCACAGCACGTCGAGGTCGGGCTTGAGCAGCACCACGTCGGCGCTTTCGCGCGCCACGTCGACCGCCTGGTCCACCGACAGGCCGACGTCGGCCGCCAGCAGAGCGGGCGCGTCGTTGATGCCGTCGCCCAGGTAGCCGACGGCGTGCCGCGTGCGCTGCAGCGCGCGCACGATGCGCTCCTTCTGCGAGGGATCGACCTCGACGAACAGGTCGGTGCGCGGCGCGTGGTGCCACAGCGCTTCGTCGCGCATGGCGGCGATCTCCGCGCCGGTGAGCAAGGCCGAGGGGTCCAGGCCCACCTGCCGGGCCACATGCGCGGCGACGTGGCGGCTGTCGCCGGTGACCATCTTCACGCGCACCTTGTGCGCGCGCAGCGCGCGCACAGCCTGCGCCGCGCCGGGCTTGGGCGGGTCGGTGAAGGCCAGGAAGCCTTCCAGGCACAGGCCGGCTTCGTCGGCCAGCCCCACCCGGTCGGCCCGCACCGCGCGGGTGGCCACCGCCAGCACGCGCAGCCCCTGGCCGCCGAGTTCGCGCATGTGGTCGTCGATGCGGGTGCGCCGGGCCGCGTCCAGCGGGGCCTCGCCGCCGGCCTGGCGCACGCGATCGCACACCGCCAGGGTCTGTGGCACCGCGCCCTTGGTCACCAGCAGGCGTTCGCCTTCGGCGCCGCGCTGCGCCACGATGGTGAGGCGCTTGCGCACGAAGTCGTAGGGAATTTCGTCCACCTTGCGCCAGCCCTCGAGCGTCAGGCCCGCGCGCTCGCCCGCGGCCACCAGGGCCTGGTCCAGGGGGTTCTCGATGCCGCTCTCGAAGGCCGCGTTCAGGTGCGCCCAGCGCAGCACGCTGGCGTCGGGTCGGCCGTCGGCGTCCACCGCGGCGTCCAGCGTCATCACGCCCTGCGTGAGGGTGCCGGTCTTGTCGGTGCACAGCACGTTCATGCCGCCCAGGTCTTCGATGGCCTCGAGCCGGCGCACCAGCACACCCTGGGCGGCCATGGCCCGCGTGGCGCGCGCCAGCATCACGCTGACGATGGCGGGCAGCAGCTCGGGCGACAGGCCCACCGCCAGCGCCACGGAGAACATCAGCGAATCGATCAGGGGGCGGCCCAGCCACTGGTTGACCACCAGCACCGCCAGCACCACCGCCAGCATCAGGCGCAGCAGCATGTCGCCGAAGCGGCGCACGCCCTGCGCGAAACGGGTTTGCGGCGGGCGTTGCTTCAGCTCGGCCGCGAGTTCGCCGAACACCGTGGCCGCGCCGGTGCGGGTGATCAGCACGGTGGCGGTGCCGCTGCGCACCGAGCTGCCCAGGAACACGCTGTTGCTGCGCTCGCGCAGCGGCGCGTCGGCCGCCACGGGGCCGGGGCGTTTTTCCACCGGGAAGGACTCGCCCGTCAGGCTGGCCTCGGTGACGAGGAAGTCGCGCGTCTGCAGCACCACGCCGTCGGCCGGCACCAGCTTGCCCGCGCTCAGCTCGATCAGGTCGCCCGGCACCAGTTCGCGCGCGGGCAGCGGGCGCCAGGCGCCATCGCGCCGCACGCGCGCGTTGAGCGCCAGCCGCTGGCGCAGGCGCGACACCGCGTCCGAGGCCCGCCACTCCTGCCACCAGCCGAGGCCCGCGCTGCACAGCACGATGGCGAGAATGGTGGTGGCTTCGGCCCAGCTCTTGAGCGCGGCGGACACCAGGGCGCCCGCGACGAGGATGAGCACCAGCGGGCTGGCGAACTGGCGCAGCACCAAGCGCCACGCCGTGGCGGCGGCCTGCTCGGCCACGGCGTTGGGGCCGTGCCGCTGCAGGCGGGCCAGGGCCTCGGCCTGGCCCAGGCCCTGGGGGCCGCTGGCGTGGCGGGCCAGCAGTTCGGCCTCGGGCAGGCTCCAGTCGGGGGCGCCGGCGTCCGGCGCGCGCGCGGGGGGGGCGGGGTGTCGGGGGGTGTCCATGCGGCGCGCGCGCCACGGCCAGGGTGGAGCGGGCCCAGCGATGGTGGCGTGGCCGGGCATTGGGCACCTTGCGCTGGCTCAAGCCGGGGCCGCGCGGCCCCGGCCAGACGGCCGATGGTGGAAACCAGGGTGAGCGATCCACCACTCATGGCCGTTCTCCGGTGCCCGCCAGGGCGCCCGCTGCCCCTGCCACCGCATGACCGCTTCAGCCGCCCGCCGCGTTGCTCCCGCCCCGTCCTCGACGACACGCTCCGTGCCGGCGCCGGCGCGCGCCGCCCGGCCTGTCCCGCCCGACGCCTCGACGAAGGAGGACAAGGCCTTGTTCATGAAGCCCGGCGTGAGCCGGCCGCCAAGCCAGGACGATGCCCAGGCCCGCCTGCGGATGGGCATCACCGATTTCTTCAGCCGCCTGCTGACGGCCCGTCTGGCCGAGGACCCCGATGCCCGCGTCGCGGCCGAGCTGCTGCGGCGCGGGGCGCGGTCGGCGCAGGCCGAGGCGCGGCGCCAGGCGCGCCAACAACGGACGCGGCGCCTCAGCCAGTACGGGCGCCAGCCCTGAGCGGGTAGCGCCTCACTCCGGCTTGAAGCCCGAGGCCTTGACCGGCGCTTCCCAGCGCTTGAGGTGCTCCACCACCATGGCGCCCGTCTCGGCCGGCCCGGCGTGGCTGGGCACCAGGCCGTAGCCGCGGATCTTCTCCTGGATGCCCGGGTCCGCCAGCGCCACCGCGACGGCCTTGCTGATGCGGTCCGCCGCCTGCGGGTTCATGCCGGCCGGGCCGAAATAGGCGAAGAAGGCGTCCGCCGCCAGCGGGATGCCTTGCTCTTTCAGCGTGGGCACCTCGGGCAGCGCGGCCGAGCGCTGTTCGCCCGTCACGGCCAGGATGCGCAGGCGGCCCGCGCGGTGGTGTTCGATGGTCTCGGACGCCGTGTCGACCATCAGCGGAATCTGCCCGCCCAGCAGGTCCTGCGCGGCCGGCGCGCCGCCGCGGTAGGCCACGTGCGTCAGGGGAATGCCCGTGGCCTGGCCGATGAGCAGGCCCGCGAAGTGCGGCACCGTGCCGGCGCCGGAGGTGCCGTAGCTCGCCTTGGCGGGGTTGGCCTTCATCCAGTCGAGCACGTCTTTCAGCTTGCCCTGCGGCGCGCCCGGGCCGGCCGTCACGGCGAAGTCGAACACCGTGGCGCGCGCGATGGGGCTGAAGTCCTTGATGGGGTCGTAGCCCACGTTGGGGTACAGGTAGGGCGAGATCACCAGCGCCCCGCTGGGCGCCAGGATGATGGTGTTGCCGTCCGGCGCGATGCGCCGCAGCTCGCCCAGCGCCAGCCGCCCGCCCGCGCCGGGCTTGTTCTCCACGATCACGTTCTGGTTGAGCGTGCCCCGCATCTTCTCGGCCACGATGCGCGCCACCGTGTCCACCGATCCCCCGGGTGGAAAGCCCACCCACACGCGCAGCGTGCCGCTGTCTTGCGCCTGGGCCAGGCCTGGCAGGCCCAGTTGGGCGGCGGCCAGCAGGCCAGCGCCCGCCAGGGCATGGAAGTGTCGGCGTTGCATGCGTGTCTCCTCGTTGTATGGAGCACCGATTCTGGGAGGGCGCACCCGATGGACGCATGCGTGTTTTCCCGAAAAGGTATGCTTGCTAACGGTCCCGCGCGACGGCGTGGGCGCGCGACAAACAAGGACAACACCGGAGACATCACATGCCCGTCATCGACGTTCACACGCACATGTACACGCCTGCCTGGCTGGAGCTGCTCAAGGCCAAGGGCGGGGCCTACAACATCCAGCGCCGCCCCGACGGGCAGGACGAGATCTTCCGCGGCGACACGCCGGTGGCCATTCCGCAGCCCGGGCACTTCGACTACGCGCTGCGCATCCGGCAGATGGACGCGGCGGGCATCGACATCTCCATCGTCTCGCTGACCTGCCCCAACGTGTACTGGGGCGACGAGGCCACCAGCCGCCAGGCGGCGGTGGAGTCGAACGACGCCATGGCGCGCGCCCAGGCGCAGTACCCGGACCGCATCCGCTGGTTCACCTCGCTGCCCTGGGAATACCCCGAGCGCGCCGTGCAGGAGCTGGAGCGCTCCTGCGCCAACGGCGCGGTGGGCGTGATGGTGCTGGCCAACATCTCGGGCCGCAGCCTCACCGACCCATTCTTCGAGCCCGTGTGGGCCGCCATCGACCGGCGCGGCCTGCCGGTGCTGGTGCACCCCACCGACCCGCCGGGCGTGGACCTGATGGACATGACGAAGTACGACCTGAGCTGGTCCGTGGGCTTCATGTTCGACACCACGCTGGCCTTCACGCGCATGATCTTCGACGGCTTCTTCGACCGTTTCCCGAACATGAAGCTCATCGCCTCGCACGGCGGCGGCACGCTGCCCTACCTGGTGGGCCGCTTCGAGAAGGGCGACGAGGTGGAGATCCCCCAGCGCCGGCGCATGCAGCGCAAGCCGACCGACTACCTGCGCCACATTTACTACGACAGCATCACCTACGACCCGCGCTCGCTGCAGTACCTGGTGTCCATCGTGGGCGCCTCGCAGGTCATGCTGGGCACCGACTGGCCGCACCAGGTGCACGACGTGAAGGGCGCGCTGGGCAAGATCGACACCCTGGCGGCCGACCAGCGCGAGGCGGTGCGCGGGGGCAACGCGCTCAGGGTGTTCGGCCTCTGAGCGGCCGCACCCACCACCACGCCAGCCCCACCAAGGCCGCGAAGGCCGTGTAGGCGGCCACGAACACCCACCACGGCGCGTCCCAGTAGAGCAGCCGCGAGAGCCAGTACCCGATGAAGCTCTCGCGGTGACCGGTCTCGCCGGCCGATCGCCGCAGGTCCTGTTCCCAGACGGTGAGGGGGCACAGCCGGCCCAGCCAGGCCTGGGCCGCGATGAAGAGCATCAGCCCCAGGTGCGCGGCGCGCAGGCCGGCGTGGCGCACCCAGCGCCAGCCCAGGGCGCCGCCCAGCAGCACCAGGGGCAGCAGGCCCACCACGAACAGCACCACCCCCAGGTGCAGCGCGAGCAGGGCGTCGGCGAGCCGGAGGGCGGTGTCGGGGGACATGCCGGGCATTGTGCGATGCACCGGCGGCCGCTCGCGCCGCCCGTTCGGTGACAACCCGCTGGCGGATATGTATCCGTCTGTCACACTCGCGGCGTTGCGGTTTCGGAGCGAGCATGGGCTGGCTTTCACTCTTTGGCGACCTGCGGTTCATGACCGGGGCGATGGTCGCCTTGCTGGGTGTGATCTTCATCGCCTACGCCAACCGGGCCTCTTGGCCCTACGTGCGCTGGCTGGCGGGCTCGGCCGTGCTGTTCGGTCTCGCGCAGCTCGGCTTTCGGGTGGCCCAGCTGCATTTCGGCGTGCGGGCCGAGGGCATCGGCGGCCCGGCCGCCGCGGTGGTGGTGTTCGCGCTGACCGCCCTGCTGGTGGGGCTGCACACCTACCTCACGCCCGGCGCCCGCCACCAGGGGTGGCGTTTTGCCTGGCTGAGTGCGCTCGGCCTGGTCTGGGTGGTGGCGCTGGTGAGGGCGCTGGGCGACAACCCCTTCCGCGGTCCGCTGGCCTCGTCGGGGGTGCTCGTGGCGGCCTCGCTGTGGCTGCTGTGGCGCTGGTGGCACGACCGCTGGAGCGGGCAGTTCGCGCTGGCGGCGGCGCTGCTGGTGCAGCCGCTGCTGCTGTTGCTGGCCATCCGCGTGGGCCTGGACGTGCGGACGTTTCGGGAGATCACGCCGCTGCCCATCGTGCTGGTGTACTTCTTCGTGCTGACGCTGATCCTGCAACGCGACGCGCGCCGGCTGGCGAGCGAGCTGCGCCGCAGCGAACAGGCCGAGGCCGCGATGCAGCGCCTGGCCGACGGCCTGGACCGCACGGTGCACGAGCGCACGGCCCAGCTGGAGGCGATCAACCAGGGCCTGCGCGCCTTCTCGGGTATGGTCTCGCACGACCTTCGCGGCCCGCTGCGCAACATCCACGGCCTGAGCGAGATGGCGCGCGAGGCCATCGAAGAAGGCCAGCCGGCCCAGGCCCTGCCCCTGGTGCGCAAGCTGGGCCATGAGTCCCTGCGCGCCAGCCGCATGGTGAGCGACCTGCTGGACCTGGCGCGCGTGGAGCAGCAGGCGCTGCAGAAGGCGCAGGTGGACTTCGGCGAGCTGGTGCGCGAATGCGTGGAGCAGCTGGCCATGGAATACCCGAGCGCGCGCCACGCGGTGCGCGTGGGGCCGCTGCCCGTGGTGGTGGTGGACCGCGGGCTGATGGCGCATGTGGTGACCAACCTGGTGGGCAACGCGCTCAAGTACGGGCAGGGCCGGCCCGGGCTGGCGGTGGAGGTGGGCGCGCAGCGCGAGGACCAGGCCTGGCGTTTCGCCGTCAGCGACAACGGCCCGGGGTTCGACGAGGCGCGCGCCAGCGAGCTGTTCAAGCCTTTCAGCCGCCTGGCCGGCGAGGCGGTGCCCGGCACCGGCCTGGGCCTGACGGTGGTGCGCCGCGTGGTGCAGCAGCACGGTGGCGAAGTGGGCGCCTGCGGCCGGGTGGGCGAGGGCGCGCGCTTCTGGTGGACGCTGCCCGCCGCCTGAGCGCAGCCCCGGCAAAAAAAAGCCACCGGGGCTTGCGACACCGGCGGCTGCCGCGCATGGCCCGTCGAGCGGGCGGCGCGAATGCTCAGGAAACCGTCAGGCGGACCTCACTTGCCGGTGGTGGTGTTGATGTACTCCGTGACCACCTTCCAGCGGTTGTTGTCCAGCATCGAGATGCGGGTGGCGTTGCTGCCCAGGCGCTTGGTGGGGCTGAAGGTCTGCTCGGCGCTGCCGAAGATGTCGGGCGGAATGGTCATGGTGTCCATGGCCTTGATGAAGCTGTCGGTGCTGAGGTTGGGGCCGGCCTTGGTGGCGGCGCGGATGAAGGCGTCGATGGCCAGGTACCCGTAGACGGAGAACACCGTGGGCTCCTCATTGAACTTGGTCTGGTACTTGTTGGCCCAGAAGCGGATGGGCTGCGAGGCGGCATCCAGATAGGGGTGCTGCACCGTCATGGTGGCGTACAGGCCGTTCATGGCCGGGCCGCCGAGCTTGTGGATGAGGTCGGTGTAGGCCGCGCTGGAGCCGATGAAGGTGGGGTTGAAGCCCAGGCGCTTGGCGGTGGCGATGGCGCCGATGGTCTCGCGGATGATGGTGCCCAGCACCACCATGTCGCACTGCTCCGAGGCCAGCTTCTGCATCTGCGAGGCGAAGTCGGTGGCGCCGCGCTTGTAGGTGGTTTCCGCCGCGAGCGACATGCCGTTGGCCTTGAGGCCGTCTTCCGCGCCGCGCTTGACCTCCAGGCCGAACTCGTCGTCCTGGTACATGGTGCAGACCTTCTTGGCGTTCTTCTCCTTGGCCAGCTTGGGCACCGCGACGCGCATCTGGTCGTAGTAGGTGGCGGCAAAGCTGTACTTGAGCTTGTGGAAGGGCTCGTACATCTCGCGCGCGGCCGTCACGGGGAAGAAGTTGATGACGTTCTTCTGGAACTGCACCGGCATGGCGGCCATGTTCTGCGCCGTGCCGATGTGGGCCACCATGGCGAAGATCTTGTCCTGGTTGACCAGCTTCTGCGCCGCGAGCACGGCGTTGCGCGGGTCGTACTTGGAGTCCTCGACGATGAGCTTGATCTTGCGGCCGTTGACGCCGCCCTGCTCGTTGGCCTCGTCCACCCGCAGCATCATGCCCAGGCGCACCTGCTTGCCGAAGCCGGCGATGGGACCGGAGAGGTCCTGGATGGAGCCGAGAACGATCTCGTTCTTGCTCACGCCCTGTGATTGCGCCATGGCGGCGCCGGTGCTCAGCGCGATGGCCGCGCCGATCAGACTCAGTGTCGTTTTCATCGCTGTCGTCTCCGGTGGGTTGTCGTTTCTGCGGGGATGATGGGGTCTTTGACCGGGGCGGTGATGCGGAAAAACCCTTCCCGCCGCACCGGCCCGATGCGAGCGCACTCAGTTGTTCACATAGTCCGAGACCACCTTCCAGCGGCCGTCCTGGATCTGCGACAGGCGCATCGCCATGCTGCCGTAGCGCCGCTGCGGGCTGAAGCTGAGCGGCGGCGAGCCGAAGATGTCGGTCGGCACGCTCAGGCTGTCCATGGTCTTGACGAAGCTGTCGGTGTTGAGGTTGGCGCCGGCCTTGCCCGCGGCGCGGGCGAAGATATCGATGGCGTTGTAGCCATAGACCGAGAAGACGTTGGGGTCCTCGTTGAACTTGGTCTTGTACTTGTTGGCCCAGAAGCGGATGGGCTGGGAGGCCTCGTCCAGGTAGGGGTGCTGGGTCGTCATGGTGGCGTACAGGCCGTTCATGGCCGGGCCGCCGAGCTTGTGGATGAGGTCGGTGTAGGCCGCCTGCGAGCCGAAGAAGGTGGGGTTGTAGTCCAGCTTGCGCGCCGTGGCGATGGTGCCGATGGTCTCGCGGATGATGGTGCCGAGCACGATGAAGTCGCAATTGGCGGACTTCATCTTCGCCACCTGCGAGGAGAAGTCGGTGGCACCGCGCTTGAACGAGGTCTTCTCGACCATCTGCAGGTTGACCGCCTTGAGACCTTCTTCCGCGCCGCGCAGCACCTCCAGGCCGAACTCGTCGTCCTGGTAGATGGCGCAGACCGCCTTGGGCTTCTTCTCCTGCACCATGCGGGGCAGGAAGGTGCGCATCTGCTCGTAGTACGGGCCGATGTTGGCGAACTTGAGCCGGTGGAAGGGCTCGTACATCTCGCGCGCGGCCGTCACGGGCAGGAAGTTGATGACGTTCTTCTGGAACTGCACCGGCATGGCGGCCATGTTCTGCGCCGTGCCGATGTGGGCCACCATGGCGAAGATCTTGTCCTGGTTGACCAGCTTCTGCGCCGCGAGCACGGCGTTGCGCGGGTCGTACTTGGAGTCCTCGACGAGCAGCCGGATCTTGCGGCCGTTGATGCCGCCCTGCTCGTTGATCTCGTCCACCCGCAGCACCATGCCCAGCCGCACGGACTTGCCGAAGCCGGCCAGCGGGCCGGAGAGGTCCTGGATGGAGCCGAGGACGATCTCGTCCTTGCTCACGCCCTGCGACTGGGCCAGGGCGGCGCTGGCCGACAGCGCCAGCGCGAAAGCGGTCAGGGTGTAGCGGGTCTTCACGGCGCGGGTCTCCTCGGGTGGTGCCGCGCGGGGCGGCGTCAGTGGTACATGGCCTCGATCTGCTCGGCGTACTTCTTCTGCACGAGCTTGCGTTTGAGCTTCATGGTCGGCGTGAGCTCTTCGTCCTCGGCGGTGAGCTGGGTGTCGAGCAGCCAGAACTTCTTGATCTGCTCGACGCGCGCGAACTTGCGGTTGGTGGCGTCGATGAGACCCTGGATGAGCTGCTGCACCTCGGCCGTGCGCGTGAGGCTGGCGTAGTTGGAGAAGGGCACGTCGTTGTCCTGCGCGAACTTCTCGACGTTCTCCTGGTCGATCATGATGATCACCGTGAGGTAGGGGCGCTGGTCGCCGATGACGACCGCGTCGGTGACGTAGGGCGAGAACTTCAGTTCGTTCTCGATCTCGCTGGGCGTGATGTTCTTGCCGCCGGCCGTGATGATGATGTCCTTCATGCGGTCGGTGATGCGGAAGAAGCCTTCCTCGTCCACCACGCCCACGTCGCCGGTGTGCAGCCAGCCCTCGGCGTCGATGGCCTCGGCGGTTTTCTCGGGCAGGTTGAGGTAGCCCATGAAGACGTTGGGCCCGCGCACCAGGATCTCGCCGGTGGTGGCGTCGAGCCGGACCTCGTTGTACTGCGCCGCCGGGCCGATGCTGCCGGGCTTGATGCGTTGCGCCGGCACGCCGGTGGAGGCGCCGCAGGTCTCCGTCATGCCCCAGACCTCGAGCATGGGCACGCCCAGCGCGAGGTACCAGCGCACCAGGTCGGGCGAGATCGGCGCCGCGCCCGTGACGAGGAAGCGCGAGCGGTGGATGCCGATGAGCTTGCGCACGTTGTCGAGCACCAGCAGGCGCGCGAGCCGGAAGCGCAGCTTGAGGCCGCCTGGCACGGCCTCGCCCTTGAGCACGTGATCGGCCACGCGCTGGCCGACGCCGATGGCCCAGGCGTAGGCGGCCTGCTGCAGTCGGCTCGCTTCCTTCAGGGCGATCATCACGCCGGAGTAGAACTTCTCCCACACGCGCGGCACCGCGGTGAAGACCGTGGGCGCGATCTCGCGCACGTTCTCGGGCACGGTCTCGGGGTTCTCGACGAAGTTCAGACGCGCGCCCGTGTAGAGCGAGAAGTACTCGCCGCCCATGCGCTCGGCGATGTGGCACAGCGGCAGGAAGCACATGCACTCGTCGCTGTCGTAGCGCGGCAGGATGGCGTTGTAGCCGCGCACGGTGTAGACGAGGCCCTTGTGCGAGTGCATGGCGCCCTTGGGCTTGCCCGTGGTGCCCGAGGTGTAGACCAGGATGGCGAGGTCGTCCGGACCCACGCTGGCCACGCGCTGTTCCAGCATCTGCGGGTGCTGCGCCAGGTGTTCGCGGCCCAGGGCGCGCAGGGCGTCCAGGCTGATCACCTGCTCGTCGTGGAAGTCGCGCAGGCCTTCCATGTCGACCACCACGATCTTGCGCAGCAGCGGCAGCTGGGCGCGCACGGCCAGGGCCTTGTCGAGCTGCTCCTCGTCCTCGACGAACAGCACGGTGGTGCGCGAGTCCTCGCACAGGTAGTGCACCTGCTCGGGCGCGTCCGTGGGGTAGATGCCGTTGGCCACGCCGCCCGCGCTCAGCACGGCCAGGTCGGCCAGCACCCACTCGATGGTGGTGTTGGACAGGATGGACGCGGTTTCCCTGGGCGCGAAGCCCAGGGCCATGAGGCCGTGGGCGATCTCGCGCACGGCCTGGCCGGTCTGCGTCCAGGTCCAGCTGCGCCACAGGCCCAGGTCCTTCTGGCGCATCCACACGTTCGGGCCGCGCGCGCGCACGGCGTTCCAGAACATGGCGGGAATGGTGTCGCCGTCCAGCACGCTTGCCGTCTGGGGCTGGATGTGGGAGAGGTCCCAGAGGTAGCTCATGTCGTGTCCCCTTCGTCGCCGCTCAGCGCCAGTTCTTCTTCTTCTTCCAGCGGCGGTCGGCGCGCACGCCGGCTTCTTTCATGCCGAGGTAGAACTCCTTGATGTCGTCCTTCTCGCGCAGATGGGCGCAGGTGTCTTCCATCACGATGCGCCCGTTCTCCAGCACGTAGCCGTAGTCGGAGGCGTTGAGCGCCATGTTGGCGTTCTGCTCCACCAGCAGGATGGTGGTGCCGCGCTCGCGGTTGATGCGCACCACGATCTCGAAGATCTCCTTGGTGAGCTTGGGCGACAGGCCCAGGCTGGGCTCGTCGAGCAGCACCAGGTCGGGGTTGGCCATCAGCGCGCGGCTGATGGCCAGCATCTGCTGCTGGCCGCCCGAGAGCAGGCCGGCGTCCTGCGCGGCGCGCTCCTTCAGGATGGGGAAGTAGCCGAAGACCATTTCCATGTCGCGCGCCACGCCGTCGCGGTCCTTGCGGGTGTAGGCGCCCATCAGCAGGTTGTCGCGCACGCTCAGCAGCGGGAAGACCTCGCGCCCCTCCGGCACGTGCAGCAGGCCCTGCTGCACGATCAGCGCCGGGTCTCGCGCGGTGATGTCCTGGCCCTTGAACTCCACCGTGCCCTTGCGCGGGTCGATGATGCCGCTGATGGTCTTGAGGATGGTGGTCTTGCCCGCGCCGTTGCTGCCCAGCACGGTGGCGATCTCGCCGCGGCGCACCTGCAGGCTCACACCGCGGATGGCCTTGATGGGCCCGTAGGCGCTCTCCACGTTGGACAGCTTGAGGACCGGCGCGTCGCTGGTGGGCACGCTCATGGCATCACCTTGTGGTTCTCGCGGCGCAGGCTGGACACGTCGTCCACGCTGCCCAGGTAGGCCTCGATCACGCCCGGGTGGCTCTGCACCTCGGCCGGCGTGCCGGTGGTGAGTTCCGTGCCCATGCTCATGGCCAGCACGCGGTCGGACACCTTGGACACCAGGCTCATGTCGTGCTCGACCATCAGCACCGTGATGCCGAGCTCGTTCTTGATGTCGGTGATCCAGAAGGCCATGTCCTCGGTCTCTTCCACGTTCAGGCCGGAGGAGGGCTCGTCCAGCAGCAGCAGACGCGGCTCGGTGCACAGGGCGCGCGCCAGCTCCACCACCTTGCGCACGCCGTAGGGCAGGCCGGCCACCAGGCTCTCGCGGTGGTGCTGCAGGTCCAGCAGGTCGATCACCTGTTCGGCTTTCTCGCGCGCCTCGACCTCGGCCGCGCGGGTCTTGCCGGTGAAGAAGATCTCGCTCCACAAGCCGGTGCGGCGGTGCGTGTGGCGCCCGATCAGCAGGTTCTGCAGCACGGTGGCGTGCTCGAACAGCTCGATGTTCTGGAAGGTGCGCGCGATGCCCAGGCGGGCGATGCTGTGCGGCGCCTGGTCCGTCAGGCGCACCGGGCCGGCGGGGCCGGCGTAATCGATGCTGCCGGTGGTGGGCGTGTAGATGCGGCTGATGAGGTTGAACACCGTGGTCTTGCCCGCGCCGTTGGGGCCGATCAGGGTGAAGACCTCGCCCTTCTTCACGTCGAAGCTGACGTTGTTGACCGCCAGCACGCCGCCGAAGCGCACGCTGAGGTTCTTCGCGGACAGCAGGGTGTCGGTGTCGTTCATACGCTGGCCATTCCGGCTCGAAGGGAACCCTGTCCAGACATGCCGCGGAACGGGCTTTGCCAGGCCGCAGGCATGGCCCCCCTTGGGGGGTGGCGCGAAGCGACGCGGGGGGTCATCTCAATCTCTCCGACTTCTGGAACGACTTCTGCCGCTTGAACATGCCCTGGCGGTAGAACGGGAAGAGCTGGAAGTAGGCGCGCACCTTGAGCCAGCGCCCGTACAGTCCCATCGGCTCGAACAACACGAAGGCGATCAGCACCGCGCCATACACCGCGCCCTGCAGGCCCGCGGACTGGCCGATGGCCTCGGGCAGGATGTCCTTGCCCAGAGCGATGAGCTGCGGCATGACGATGAGGAAGATGGCGCCGAGAAAGGCGCCGTGGATGGAGCCCAGCCCGCCGATCACCACCATGAGCAGCAGGTCGATCGACTGGATGATGGAGAACTGCTCGGGCGACAGGAACTGGATCTTGTGCGCATAGAGCGCGCCGCCCAGGCCCGCCAGCGCGGCCGACAGCGCGAAGGACAGGGTCTTGTAGCGCGCCAGGTGGATGCCCATGCTCTGGGCCGAGATTTCCGAGTCGCGGATGGCGACGAAGGCGCGGCCGGTGGACGAGCGCATCAGGTTCACGATGGCCAGGGTGCTGAGCACGCACACCACCAGACAGAGGAAGTAGAACTCGTTGGTGGAGTCGAGCGCCCAGTCGAAGAGCTGGGGCGGGTTGACCATGAGGCCCTTGTTGCCGCCGGTGACCGACTCCCAGCGCGCGATGCCTTCTTCCACGATGAAGCCGAAGGCCAGCGTGGCCATGCCCAGGTAGATGCCCTTGACGCGCAGCGCCGGCAGGCCCACCACCACGCCCACCGCCGCCGCCAGCAGGCCGGCGCAGGCCAGGGCGATGGGGAAGGGCACGCCCGCGTTGACCAGGGCGGCCTGCGTGTACGCGCCCACGCCCAGGAAGGCCGCGTGACCGAGCGAGAACAGACCGGTGAAGCCGGCCAGCAGCATCAGCCCCAGGCCCACGATGCCGTAGATCAGCACGAAGGTGAGCTGCGCCAGCCAGTACTCGTCGATCACCCAGGGCGCGGCCAGCAGGAACAGGCACAGCAGGCCGTACCAGAACACGTGGCCGCCGTGCTTGGCGAGCCGGATGTCCTGGTCGTAGTTCGTCTTGAAGAGGAATCGCATCGTTCGGCCTCAGACTTTCTTGCGCAGCTTCTCGCCGAACAGCCCGTTGGGCTTGAGCACCAGCATGATCAGCACCACGATGTAAGGCGCGATGTCCTTGAAACCCTCGGGCAGGTAGAAGCCCGCGATGGCCTCGACGATGCCGATGATGAGCCCGCCCACGATGGCGCCGGGCAGGCTGCCGAAGCCGCCCACCACCGCCGCCGGGAAGGCCTTGAGGCCGATGAAGCCCATGTTGGCGTGCACGAAGGTGATGGGCGCCAGCAGCAGGCCCGCGATGGCCGCCACGCCCGCCGCCAGGCCCCACACCAGGCCATTGAGGCGCTTGACCGGAATGCCCATGTAGTAGGCCGCCAGCTGGTTCTGCGACGAGGCCTGCATGGCGACCCCCAGCTTGCTGTAGCGGAACATGGCGAACAGCAGCGCGCACAGCAGGGCGGTGGCGCCGATCACCACGATCTGCTCGGCCGAGATGACCAGCGCACCCAGCTTGAGCACCTGGCCCGCGTAGGGCACCGGCAGGGTGTGCGTCTCGGTGCCGATGTTCGGGATCATGGTGATGAGCCCGCGCAGCAGGTAGCCCACGCCGATGGTGAGCATGACGATGGAGAAGGCGGGCTGTCCCAGGATGGGGCGGATGACCAGGCGCTCGAGCACGATGCCGAACAGGCCCATGCCCACGACGGCGGCGACGACGGACAGCCAGAACGGGAAACCCAGCAGCGTCATGGTGAGCAGGCCGCCGAAGGCGCCCACCATCATGAGGTCGCCCTGCGCGAAGCTCACGGTCTCGGTCGCCTTGTAGATGAGCACGAAGCCCAGCGCGATGAGGCCGTAGATGCATCCCTGGGCCGCCCCGCTGATCAGCAGTTGCAGCAGTTGCACGGAACCGTCTCCTGTCTTGTATTGCCCCGGGGCTGGTGCGCAGCTTGCTGCAAGCTTGGGAGCGGGCCGCACCGCAGGGGTCGAAGATTTATAGCTGTCCTCCCCGGGACTGCCGCTAGGGGTTCTCCCCCATCGGCAGTCGCGCAGGCGCCAGCACCATCAGTGCCCATGAATTCCATCCGCATCGGCGCCGGCCTGGGCTTCTACGGCGACGCCTGGGAGCCCATTGCCGCGAGCATCGAACGCGGCGGCGTGCAGTTCATCGCCAGCGACCACCTGGCCGAACTCACGCTCGCCATCCTGCAGAAGGACCGCCAGCGCGACCCCGGACTGGGCTACGCGCGAGACGTGGTGCCGCTGCTGCTGCGCCTGTGGCCGCTGATGCAGCGCCAGGGCGTGCGCTTCGTCTGCAACGCCGGCGGCCTGAACCCGCGGGGCGCGGCGCAGGCGGTGCTGGCCGCCTTCGCCGCCAAGGGCCTGAAGGCGCGCGTGGCGGTGGTCAGTGGCGACGACGTGCTGCCTCGCCTGGCCGACCCGGCCGGCGGCGCCTTCGAGCACCTGTTCACCGGCGCGCCGGTGGCGGCGGTGCGCGAGCGGCTGGTGTTCGCCAACGCCTACCTGGGCGCCGCGCCCATCGTGCGCGCGCTGGACGGGGGCGCGCAGATCGTCATCACCGGCCGGGTGGCGGACGCGGCGCTGTTCCTGGGCCCGATCGCGCACGCGCACGGCTGGCGCCTGGACGGCGCGCGCGAGGGCGAAGCGCTCGACCGCCTGGCGCAAGGTCTCACCGTGGGCCACCTGCTGGAGTGCTCGGGGCAGGGCAGCGGCGGCAACTTCGGCGCGCAGGGGCATTGGCAGTCCATCCCCGATCTGGCGCACATCGGCTACCCCATCGCCGAGGTCTGGGCCGATGGCAGCGCGCTCATCACCAAGGCGCCGGGCACCGGCGGGCGGGTGAATTTCGACACCGTGCGCCAGCAGCTGCTGTACGAGGTGCACGACCCGCACGCTTACCACAGCCCCGACGTGGTGCTGGACATGGGCGGCATCCACCTGGAAGACCTCGGGCAGGACCGCGTGCGGCTGACCGGCGCGCGCGGCCGCGCGTCCAGCGAGCGGCTGAAGGTGGTGGCGGGTTTCCGCGACGGCTACAAGGCCGAGGTGACCTGGGGCTTTTCCTGGCCCGATGCCTGGGACAAGTCGCAGCAGGCGCAGGCGACCATCCGCGCCCAGCTGAAGGAGCGGCGCGTGCCGCACGACGAGCTGTACGTGGAGTACCCCGGCCTGAACTCCGCCCATGGGCCGCTGGCGCCGCTGCCGGCGGTGGACGCGCTCAACCAGCTCAACGAAATCTGGACGCGGCTGGTGCTGCGCACGCCCGAGAAGGCCGCGGCCGAGGGCTTCGGGCGCCTGTTCCCGTGGATGGGCCTCAGCGGCCCCGCCTACACCTGCGGCTTCACGGGGCTGCACAACGTGAGCGAGCTGCTGGGCATCTGGCCCACGCTGGTGGACCGGGGCGAGGTGGAGGCGGGTGTGCAGGTGGAGTTCATGGGAGAGGCCGCATGAACCGGGTCCGCATTCCGCTCGCGCGCATCGCCCACGCGCGCAGCGGCGACAAGGCCGATTGGGTGGACTTTGGGCTGTTCGCCTGGAACCCGGCGGGCTACGCCCTGCTGGCGCGGGAGGTCACCGCCGAGCGCGTGCGCGCGCACTTCGCGCCTTGGCTGCCGGGCGAGGTGGACGCCTGGGCGCTGCCCAACATCCTGGCGCTCAAGTTCGTGCTGAAGGGGGCGCTGCAGGGCGGCGGCGCCCGCAACCTGCGCCTGGACAACCTGGGCAAGGCCATGGCGGCGGCGCTGCTGCGGCTGGAGATCGAGGTGGGGGCGGCCGAACTGGAGGCCGCCCTGCAGCAGCCGCGCGTGGGCTGGTGGGAGGCCTCATGACGGTGCGCATCGAAACCCTCGACGGCATCCGCGTCGTCACCCTGGACCGCCCCGAGGTGCGCAACGCGGTGGACAGCGCCACCGCGCGCGAACTGCACGCGGCCTTCCTGGCCTTCGAGGACGATGCCGCGGCACGGGTCGCGGTCTTTCACGGCGCGCACGGCCACTTCTGCGCCGGCTGGGACCTGCAGTTCGGCGCCCGCGCCGCGCAGGCCGGCGGAGGCGGGGCGCTGGCCGATCTGGACTTCGACAGCGCCGATGCGCGCGCCCTCGGCCCCATGGGGCCTTCGCGCCTGCGCCTGTCCAAGCCCGTGATCGCCGCCGTGGCCGGCGCGGCCGTGGCCGGTGGCCTGGAGCTGGCGCTGTGGTGCGACCTGCGCGTGATGGAGGCCGACGCCTACTTCGGCGTCTACTGCCGCCGCTTTGGCGTGCCGCTCATCGATGGCGGCACCGTGCGCCTGCCGCGCCTGATCGGCATGGGCCACGCCATGGACCTGATCCTGACCGGCCGCAAGGTCGAGGCCGACGAGGCCTTGCGCATCGGCCTGGCCAACCGGGTGGTGCCGAGCGGGCAGGCGCGCGAGGCGGCCATCGCGCTGGCGCGCCAGCTCGCGGGCTTCCCACAGGCCACGATGCTCGCGGACCGCGAGAGCGCCTACGCGCAGTGGGACCTGTCCCTGGGCGAGGCCCTGCAGCAGGAATGGCGGCGCGGCCAGGCGCGCATCCCCGACGCGCTGGAAGGCGCGCAGCGCTTCGCGGCGGGCGAGGGGCGCCACGGCCGGTTCTGACCCGTGGCCCGGGGGCGGCCGCCCGGTCGGGGACAATGCCGCCATGCACCTGGCTCCGTTTTCCTGGCGCCGCCGCCACTGGCTGCTCGCCCTGGGCGCCTTGCCCTGGTGGCCGGGCCCCGCCGCGGCCGCCACCTGGGTCGAGGCCGGCAGCGGCCAGGCCTGGAACGAGCCGCTGGCCCGCCAGGCGCTGGCCCTGTTGGCCGGCGCAGGGGCGAACGGCCTCGATCCGGGCGATTACCAGGTCCAGGCGCTCCAGCGGCAGCTGGGCGAGGCGCTGGCCCGCCCGGACGGGGCGGCCGGCGCCCGCTTCGCCACCGAGCTGGGCGCCGCCATGCGACGCTTCCTGCACGACCTGGCCTTTGGCCGCGTCGATCCCCACGCCGTGCACCAGCGCTTCAGCGTGGCGCCGAGGGCCTTCGACCCGGCGAAGGCGCTGGCCGACGCCCTGGCCCAGGGACGGCTCGACGCGGCGGTGCGGGCGGCGGTTCCCCCGCTGCCGATCTATGGCCAGCTGCAGAAGGTCCTGCGCGACATGGACGCGCTGGCCGGCCACTCCGCCTGGTCGCGGCGCCTGCCGCCCTTGCCGCGGCCGGCGGGCGCGCGCTCGCCGAAGCTCGAATCGGGCGGCCACTGGGCGGGTTTGCCCGCGATGGCCGAGCGCCTGGCGCTGCTGGGTGACCTGACCGGCGGCGCGCCGCCCCCCGACCGCCTCGATGGCGCCGCGCTCGAGGCCCTGCGGGCCTTCCAGCGGCGCCATGGCCTGACGGACGATGGCGTGGTCGGCGCCGCCACGCTGGCGGCGCTGGAGGTGCCGCCAGCGGCGCGCGCGCGCCAGACGGCGCTGACCCTGGAGCGCCTGCGCTGGACGCCCCTGCTGCAGGGGCCGCGCATGATCGTGGTCAACATCCCCGAGTACATGCTGCGCGCCTACGAAGTGGTGGACGGCCGCATCGAGGTGCGCCTGAGCATGCGCGTGATCGTGGGCAAGGCCGTGGGCCATGAAACCCCGCTGTTCGACGAACGCCTGCGCAGCATCGAGTTCAGCCCCTACTGGAACGTGCCGCCATCGATTGCGCGCCAGGAGACGGTGCCGCGCCTGCGCCGCGACCCGGGCCATTGGGCGAGCCAGGGCTTTGAGTTCGTCGGCGGCGACGGCGCGGTGGACACGGTGCTGAGCCCGGCCAAGCTCGACGCCGTGCTGGCCGGCCGGCTGCGCATCCGCCAGCGCCCCGGGCCGGCCAATGCGCTGGGCGACATCAAGTTCGTCTTCCCCAACCGCGACAACATCTACCTTCACCACACGCCCTCGGTCGGCCTGTTCGCGCGCGAACGGCGCGATTTCAGCCATGGCTGCATCCGCGTGGAGGACCCGGTGGCGCTGGCGCGCTTCGTGATGGCGGGCATGCCCGGCTGGGACGAAGCGCGCATCCGCGAGCAGATGGCCGCCGGCACGTCCACCCACGTCGCCCTGCGCGACCCGCTGCCGGTGCTCATCGCCTACGGCACGGTGCTCGTCAAGCAGGGCCGTCCCCACTTCTTCGCCGACGTGTATGGTCACGACGCGCGGCTGCAGGCCGCCCTCGACGCCCGGCCCCGGCCCCAACCGCAACCCTCCCGATGAACGACCGTCCTTTGTTCCCCGCCTCTCGCCGCCGTTTCCTGCGCCAGGGCCTGGGCGCCGCGGTGGCCGCACCGCTGCTCGCCTTGCCCCGGCACGTGTGGGCCGCGCCCCAGCGCGCGCTGGCCTTCGACCACCTGCACACGCACGAGCGGATCGACCTGGTCTACGCCAGCGGCGACGGCTACCTCCCCGAGGCCCTGGGCCGGCTCGACCATTTCCTGCGCGACCACTACTCGGGCGACGTCGGCCACATCGACCCTGGCCTGCACGACGTGCTGCACGCCCTGCGCCGGGTGCTGGGCACCGAGCGGCCGTACCAGGTGGTATCGGGCTACCGCTCGCCGCTCACCAACGCACACCTCAAGGCCACGCGGGGCGGCGGTGTGGCCACCCGCAGCCTGCACATGGACGGGCGCGCCATCGACGTGCGCCTGCCCGGCGTGCCGCTGGCCGACCTGCGCGATGCCGCGCTGTCGCTGCAGGCCGGCGGCGTGGGTTTCTACCCGCGCGAACAGTTCGTGCACATCGACACCGGGCGCGTGCGCCGCTGGGGCGGCTGAGCGCCCCCGCCCGCGCTCAGGCCGGCGCCGTCCAGGCCGACTTGGCGTCGGCGGGAATCGGCCGGGGCCGGCCCTCCAGGTCGATGGCGACGTAGGTCAGGCTGGCCTCGGTCACCTTCAGGTACTGGCCTTGCGAGGAAATGCGCTCGGCGAACACCTCCACCATCACGGTGATGGACGTGCGCCCGATACGCGTGACCTGCGAGTAGAAGCTGAGGATGTCGCCCACGCGCACCGGCTGCTTGAAGATGAACTGGTTCACCGCCACCGTGGCCATGCGCCCGCGCACGAAGCGCGCCGGCAGCACGGCGCCGGCCAGGTCGACCTGGGCCATGACCCAGCCGCCGAAGATGTCGCCGTTGGCGTTGCAGTCCGCCGGCATGGGGATCACCTTGAGCACCAGTTCGCGGTGGTCCGAGGGCAAAGAGGGCAAAGGCGCGTGGGCGGGGCTTGAATCGGTGGGCATGGGCACAATCTCCGGCTGACTCCCACGATTGTCTTGCATGCGTCCCGATACCCCCACCCGAGGCCGTGTGGCCTTGCCGTCCGCGCCCGGCGAGTCCGCCGCGGCGCCCGCCCGCCGCTCCGACTGGGCCACCCTGCGGCGCCTGCTGCCCTACCTGTGGCAATACAAATGGCGCGTGATCGCCGCGCTGGCCTTCATGGTGGCGGCCAAGCTCGCCAACGTGGGCGTGCCGGTGCTGCTCAAGCAGCTGGTGGACGCCATGAACATCCCGCCGGGCAGCGCCCAGGCGCTGCTGGTGGTGCCGCTCGGCCTGCTGCTGGCCTACGGCGGCCTGCGCCTGTGCACCAGCCTGTTCACCGAGTTGCGCGAACTCGTCTTCGCCAAGGCCACCGAGGGCGCCACGCGCCACATCGCGCTGCAGGTGTTCGGCCACCTGCACAGCCTGAGCCTGCGCTTCCACCTGGAGCGCCAGACCGGCGGCATGACGCGCGACATCGAGCGCGGCACGCGCGGCGTGCAATCGCTGATCTCGTACTCGCTCTACAGCATCGTGCCGACGCTGATCGAGGTGACGCTGGTGCTCACGCTGCTGGGTACGCAGTTCGACATGGGCTACGTGTGGATCACGCTGGCGGCCCTGGTGCTGTACGTCGGCTTCACCGTGGTGGTGACCGAGTGGCGCACCCAGTTCCGCCGCCGCATGAACGAACTGGAATCGGCCGGCCAGACGCGCGCCATCGATTCGCTGCTGAACTACGAAACGGTCAAGTACTTCAACAACGAACGTTACGAAGCCACGCGCTACGACGAGGCCCTGCAGAAGCTGCGCCGCGCGCGCCTGGTGAGCCAGCGCACGCTGTCGCTGCTGAACGCGGGACAGCAGCTGGTCATTGCGGTGGCGCTGGTGTTCATGCTGTGGCGCGCCACGAACGGCGTGGTGGCCGGCAAGCTCACGCTGGGCGACCTCGTCATGATCAACGCCTTCATGATCCAGCTCTACATCCCGCTGGGTTTCCTGGGTGTGCTCTACCGCGAGATCAAGCAGAGCCTGACCGACCTGGAAAAGATGTTCTCGCTGCTCGAGAAGGAGCGCGAGGTGGCGGACGCGCCCGGCGCGAAGCCGCTCGTGCTCGACGGGCCGCCCACCGTGCGTTTCGAGAACGTGCATTTCTCCTACGAGCCCGCGCGCGAGATCCTGCACGGCCTGAGCTTCGACATCCCGGCCGGCAAGACAGTGGCGGTGGTGGGGCCCTCGGGTTCGGGCAAGAGCACGCTGGCGCGCCTGCTCTACCGCTTCTACGACACCAGCAACCGGGCCAATGGGGAAGGTCGCATCACGATCAACGGCCAGGACATCGCCGAGGTCACGCAGTCCAGCGTGCGCGAGGCCATCGGCATCGTCCCGCAGGACACGGTGCTCTTCAACGACACCATCGAATACAACATCCTCTACGGCCGGCCCGAGGCGGGGCACGAGGCGGCGGTGGCGGCGGCCGAGGCGGCGCACATCCGCGGCTTCATCGAGCGCTTGCCCCAGGGCTGGCGCACCATGGTGGGTGAGCGCGGGCTCAAGCTGTCGGGCGGCGAGAAGCAGCGCGTGGCGATCGCCCGCACCCTGCTGAAGAACCCGCCGATCATGATCTTCGACGAGGCGACCAGCGCGCTGGACTCGGCCAACGAGCGGGCGATCCAGGCGGAACTGCGCCAGGCCGCGCGCCACAAAACCGCGCTCGTCATCGCGCACCGGCTGTCCACGGTGGTCGACGCCCACGAAATCCTGGTGCTGGAGAACGGCCGGATCGTCGAACGCGGGCGCCACGCCGACCTGGTGGCGCGGGGCGGCGCCTACGCCCGCATGTGGGCGCTGCAGCAAGCCGGCAACGACTGAGCCCCGGATCGAGAAAACCCCAGCGGGTGTCGGCCCGCCACACGACCATAATCGCGCGCCATGGAAACCAAGTGGCTGGAAGACTTCGTCAGTCTTGCCGAGACCCGCAGCTTCAGCCGTTCGGCCCAGCTGCGGCACGTCACCCAGCCGGCGTTTTCCCGCCGCATCCAGTCGCTGGAGGCCTGGGCCGGCACCGACCTCGTCGATCGCTCCTCCTACCCCACGCGGCTCACGCCAGCCGGGCAGACCCTGTACGAGCAGGCGCTGGACCTGCTGCAGACGCTCAACACCACCCGCGCCATGCTGCGTGCGCACACGGCGGCGGCGCAGGACGTCATCGAGTTCGCCGTGCCGCACACCCTGGCCTTCACGTTCTTCCCGCAATGGCTGTCCGGCCTGCGCGAGACGGTCGGCCCGGTCAAAAGCCGGCTGATCGCGCTCAATGTGCACGACGCCGTCATGCGCCTGGTGGAGGGCAGCTGCGACCTGTTGATCGCGTACCACCACGCGGCGCACCCCATCCAGCTGGACACCTCGCGCTACGAGATGCTGCCCCTGGGCACCGAGGTGCTGGCGCCCTACAGCCGGCCCAACGCCCAGGGGGGGCCGCTGTACGCGCTGCCCTCGCCCGGCGGCCAGGCCCAGCCCTTCCTGGGCTATGCGCCCGGGGCGTACCTGGGCCGCGCGGTCGAGCACCTGCTCAAGGACACCTCGCTGGCCAGCCAGCTCGAGCGCGTCTACGAAACCGACATGGCCGAGGGCCTGAAGGCCATGGCCGTCGAAGGGCATGGCATCGCCTTCCTGCCCGCCAGCGCGGTGCGCAACGAGGTGGCGGGCCGGCGCCTGGTGCCGGCGGCCGACGGCCTCACGCTGACGCTGGACATCCGCCTGTACCGCACGCGCCCCATGGACACCAGCAAGGGCAAGCGGGCCGCCATCGGTTTCTGGAACCGGCTGAGCGACCTGCTCGGCTGAGGCCTTCGACGGGCGCCGCCGATCGGGGCGGCGCTTCCGTTGGCGCGTTCCTTTGAAGAAATACCGCATTTGCGGTAGCGGTCGGCCCGCCAGCGCGACGTATCGTCCCGCCCTTCGTGGACGCAGGACACACCGTGAGGACGCCCGCCATGCCCCAGTTCCCCCTGTTGTTTGCCCGGCGCGCGGCGCTGGCCGCGCTGGTCTTCCTGGTGTGGGCCGGGCCCGCGTCGGCCAGCGATTCGGGCCCCGTGATCGAGCAGATCCGCGCGCAGGGGCACATCGTGATCGGCCACCGCGAGTCCTCGGTGCCGTTCTCGTACCTGGGGCCAGACAAGCGGCCCATTGGCTACGCGGTGGACGTCTGCCGCCGCCTGGCCGCCGCGGTGCAGGCCCGGCTGGCGCTGCCGGCCTTGCCGATCGAGTACCTGCAGCTCACCCCGGCCAACCGCATCGAGATGATCGAGACCGGCAGGGCCCAGCTGGAATGCGGTTCCACCACCAACAACGCCGAACGGCGCGAGAAGGTGGCCTTCACCATTCCCCACTTCATCACCGGCGCGCGCATGCTGGTCAAAGCGAACAGCGGCATCGACCGCATCGACCAGCCCGAGGTCAAGCGCGTGGCCGTCACCCGCAACACCACGCCGCTGGCCGCGGTGCGGCGCATCCAGGCCGAACGGGGCCTGCGCTTCGAGATCGTCGAGACCGAGGACCACGAGAAAGCCGTGCAGATGGTGGAGCGCGGCGAGGCGCAGGCCTTCGTGATGGACGACGTGCTGCTCTATGGACTGGCGTCCACCCGGTCCGACCCGAAGGCGCTCAAGGTGGTGGGCCGCTTCATCACCACCGAGCCGCTGGCCATCATGCTGCCCAAGGGCGATCCGGCGTTCAAGAAAATCATCGACGACGAAATGCGCCGCCTGATCTTCAGCCGCGAGATCCACGCCATCTACCAGCGGTGGTTCGAGCAGCCGATCCCGCCGAACGGCCAGCCGTTGAACCTGCCCATCAGCTACCTGCTGCGCGACTTCTGGAAGTACCCCACCGACCAGGTGCCCTGAGGCCGGCCGAAACCATCCCGTGGTGGCTGCGACAATCGCGGGACCATGAGCGCCGCCACCCCCGACTCCCTGACCCTCACCCGCCCCGACGACTGGCACCTGCACGTGCGCGATGGCGCCGCCCTGCAGGCCGTGGTGCCCCACACCGCCGCCCAGTTCGGCCGCGCGATCATCATGCCCAACCTCAAGCCGCCGGTGACCACGGCGGCGCAGGCGCAGGCCTACCGCGAGCGCATCCTAGCGGCCGTGCCCGCCGGCGTGGCCTTCGAGCCGCTGATGACGCTCTACCTCACCGACAACCTGCCGCCCGAGGAAATCGCGCGCGCCCGGGCGGCCGGCGTCGTGGCGCTCAAGCTGTACCCGGCCGGCGCCACCACCAACAGCGACGCGGGCGTGACCGACATCCGCAAGACCCACAAGACCCTGGAGGCCATGCAGCGCGAAGGCCTCAAGCTGCTGGTGCATGGCGAGGTCACGTCCGCCGACATCGACCTGTTCGACCGCGAGGCGGTGTTCATCGACCAGGTGCTGATTCCCCTGCGCCGCGACTTCCCCGAGCTGAAGATCGTGATGGAGCACATCACCACCAAGGAAGCCGCGCAGTACGTGGCGGGTGCGGGCCCGCACACGGCGGCCACCATCACCGCGCACCACCTGCTCTACAACCGCAACGCCATCTTCCTGGGCGGTATCCGCCCGCACTACTACTGCCTGCCCGTGCTCAAGCGCGAGACGCACCGCGTGACCCTGGTGCAGGCCGCCACCAGCGGCAGCGACCGCTTCTTCCTGGGCACCGACAGCGCGCCGCACCCCGCGCACCTGAAGGAGCACGCGGTGGGCTGCGCGGGCTGCTACACGGCGCACGCGGCCATGGAGCTGTACGCCGAAGCCTTCGAAGCCGCGGGCGCCCTGGACAAGCTCGAGGGCTTCGCCAGCTTCCACGGTCCCGATTTCTATGGCCTGCCGCGCAACACCGGCACGGTCACGCTGCGGCGCGAGACCTGGACGCCGCCCGAGTCCTATGCCTTCGGCGAGGCCGAACTCAAGCCCCTGCGTGCGGGCGAGGCGCTGCGCTGGCGGCTGCTGGCCTGAGCGCTGGCGACGGCATGGCCATTCACTGGTCGGCCCCGTGGTTCGCCGGCGTGGCCGAGGCGGGGCGCGCGGTGCAGGCCGCACAGGCGCAGGGCCTGCCCTTGCCCGAGGCCCTGAACCGGCACGCGCCGGGGCCGCTGCGCGCCGTGGCCCAATCGGCCTTGCCCGACGGCCAGGCCTACGAGGCCTTCATCGCCGCCACGGCCAGCGTGCCCACGCGCGAGAACCTTCACGACCTGTTCAATGGGCTGATCTGGCACCGCTTCCCCGACAGCAAGCGCCAGCTCAACCGCCTGCAGGCGCAGGCCATCGCGGCCGACGGCGTGGGCGCGGTGCGCGGGCCGCTGCGCGACGCCATCACCTTGTTTGACGAGAACGCGGCCTTGCTGCGGGCCCCCGAGCCGCTGTGGCGGGCGCTGCGGGCGCGCGACTGGGCCGAGCTGTTCGTCGCGCAGCGGGGGGCTTGGGCGTGCGCGCGGCTGCTGCCCTTCGGCCACGCGCTGCTGGAAAAATTGGCCCAACCCTACAAATCCATCACCGCGCACGTGTTCGCGCTGCCCGTGCCCGAGTCGCTGGGCGATGACCTGGCGGCCTGGGACGCCTGGCTGGCCACGCAACTGGATGCCGCGCGGCTGCGCGCCAAACCCTTCACGCCGCTGCCCGTGCTGGGCGTGCCGGGCTGGTGGGACGGCAACGCCGACCCCGCGTTCTATGCCGATGCGGCGGTGTTCCGGCCGCCGCGCGCGGCTTGAAACCGGCGCCATCAACCCCACTTGCTGGGCCGGTATCATCCGCTGCCCTTGACCCGGCACCGGGAACCTGAAGGCCCGAAACCGGGTCAGTGGCGCAGCCGGCCCCCACGCGCCGGCGCCTAACGGAGCACACATGAAACGCATCCTGCTGTTCGTCCTGACCAACGTCGCCGTGATGGCGGTGTTGCTCATCACCACGCGCATCCTCGGCGTGGACCGTTTTCTCACCGCCAACGGCCTGAACATGACGGCGCTGGCCGGCTTCTCCCTCGTCATCGGCTTCGGCGGCGCGATCATCTCGCTGCTCATCAGCAAGCCCATGGCCAAGTTCAGCACCGGCGCGCGCGTGATCAATCAGCCGCAGACGGCCGACGAGGCCTGGATCGTGCAGACGGTGCAGAAATTCGCCGACAAGGCCGGCATCGGCATGCCGGAGGTCGCCATCTTCGAAGGCGCGCCCAACGCCTTCGCCACCGGCGCCTTCAAGAACAGCGCGCTGGTCGCCGTGTCCACCGGCCTGCTGCAGAACATGACGCGCGAAGAGGTGGAGGCCGTGATCGGCCACGAGGTCGCGCACGTGGCCAACGGCGATATGGTCACCATGACGCTCATCCAGGGCGTGATGAACACCTTCGTGGTGTTCCTGTCGCGTGTCATCGGCTACGCGGTGGACAGCTTCCTGCGCCGTGGCAGCGACAGCAACTCGGGCCCTGGCATCGGCTACATGGTCACCACCATCGTGATGGACATCGTGCTGGGCTTCCTGGCCGCCATCATCGTGGCGTGGTTCAGCCGCCAGCGCGAGTTCCGGGCCGACGCCGGCGCCGCGCAGCTGATGGGCCGCAAGCAGCCCATGATCAACGCCCTGGCCCGCCTGGGTGGCCTCACGCCCGGCGAACTGCCCAAGACCATGCAGGCCCTGGGCATCACCGGTGGTCTGGGCAAGCTGTTCAGCACCCACCCGCCGATCGAAGAGCGCATCGCCGCCCTGCAGCAAGGCTGATCGCGCTGCGGGCAGCCGGCAAAAAGGCCACCCTGGGGTGGCCTTTTGTTTGAGCCGCCGGGTGGCGGAAGCACTCAGCGGTTGCGCTCGAAGCGGGGGTAACCGTGGTCGTGGTAGCCCGGGCCGGGGTGGCCGCGCCAGCCCGGGGGCCGGAAGTAGCGCTGACCGCCAATGATCACAACCTCGGTGGAGATGTTGGAGTAGCCCGGTGCGTAGCCGTCGCTGTACACCACGGGCGGCTCCGGCGTTTCATAACGCACCTGCGGGCGCGAAGGGTAGGCGGGCGGCGGCGGGGGCATGGCGTCCACCGGCGTGACGTTCAGGCGCACGTAGCGGCCCGGGTCTTGCGCCATCTGAGTGCGGTATTGCTGGCCGGCGTACTCGTAGACCACGTCGTAGGCCACGGTGCGGGGTTCGTAGAAGGTCTGCGTGCCGCAGTTGCGCACGATCTCGGTCTGCGGCGGGCTGGAGCCTTCGATGCGGTTGCCCAGCATGGCGCCGCCGATGAGGCCGATGACGGTGGCCGCTGCGCGACCGCTGCCATCACCGATGGCGTTGCCCGCCGCGCCGCCTGCGATGGCGCCCAGCACCGCGCCGGCGCCCGACTTGCGGCCCGGGTAGGTCACCTGCTGATCGGAGCAGACATCGCGCGGTACGGCCACCTGCTGGATGATGGGCGTGCTGCTGATGACGCGGCCTTGGGCTTCCTGGGCGTGGGCCGCGCCGGTGGCGGCGGCCAGCGCGGCCGCCAGGGGAAGCCAGACGAGCGATCGGGGGGTGTTCACGGAAGGCTCCTGAAAGAGGAATGGGGAAGCTGCATGCTGCGCCTGGGACGTCAAGCCGGCGCGCCAAGCTTGTCATTTTTTGTAAAGCCCCCGACGGGCGGCAGGCCGAGCAGGTCCCGGGCCAGGGCTTCGGCCACTTTCAGGCCGTCCACGCCGGCCGACAGGATGCCGCCGGCGTAGCCCGCGCCCTCGCCCGCCGGGTACAGGCCGCGCGTATTCGGGCTTTGCAGGCCTTCGTCGCGGTGAAGGCGCAGCGGCGCAGAAGTGCGTGTTTCCACGCCGGTGAGCAGGGCGTCGGGCAGGTCGTAGCCGCGGATCTGGCGGCCGAAGGCGGGCAGGGCTTCGCGGATGGCCTCGATGGCGTAGGCTGGCAGCGAGGGCGCGAGATCGGTGAGGTGCAGGCCGGGCTTGTAGGAGGGTTCGACCTCGCCCAGCGCGGTGCTGGGTCGTGCGGCGAGGAAGTCGCCCACGCGCTGGCCGGGCGCGCTGTAGTCGCCGCCGCCGAGTTCGTAGGCGCGGCTCTCCAGCTGGCGCTGCAGCACCACGCCGGCCAGTGGGTGGTGCCGGCCCTGGGCGTGCAGGGCCTCGGCCTGGGCGGCGTAGCGCGCGCCGTCGGTCTCGCCGAAGGCGGCGGTCCACAGCGGCGTGTCCTGCGGAAAGTGCTGCGGGTAGTCGCTGGGTTCGATGCCAACCACCAGGCCCGAATTGGCGTTGCGCTCGGCGCGCGAGTATTGGCTCATGCCGTTGGTGACCACGCGCCCGGGCTCGGACGTGGCCGCCACCACCGTGCCGCCCGGGCACATGCAGAAGCTGTAGACCGTGCGGCCGTTTTTCGCGTGGTGCACGAGCTTGTAGTCGGCCGCGCCGAGCAGCGGGTGGCCGGCGTGGCGGCCCCAGCGGGCGCGGTCGATCAGGCTTTGGGGGTGTTCGATGCGGAAACCCACCGAGAAAGGCTTGGCTTCCATGGCCACGCCCAGGTCCCAGAGCCAGGCGAAGGTGTCGCGCGAGCTGTGGCCCAGCGCCAGCACCAGGCGCCGCGCGGGCAGCTCCAGGTGTTCGTCCGTGTCGAGCCGGTGCACGCGCAGGGCGCGCACGCGCCGCGCGGCGCCGTCGCCCTCGGTGATCAGTCCCGTCAGCTGGTGCTGGAAACGGATCTCGCCGCCCAGGGCGATGATTTTTTCGCGCATGGCCTCCACCACCTTCACGAGCTTGAAGGTGCCGATGTGGGGGTGCGCGGTGTAGAGGATTTCGCCCGGCGCGCCCGCGTCGACGAACTCGTTCATCACCTTGCGGCCGAGGAAACGCGGGTCCTTGATCTGGCTGTAGAGCTTGCCGTCGGAGAACAGGCCCGCGCCGCCTTCGCCGAACTGCACGTTGCTCTGCGGGTTCAGCGCGCGGCGGCGCCACAGGCCCCAGGTGTCCCGGGTGCGCTCGCGCACGGGCTTGCCGCGCTCCAGCACGATGGGCCGAAAGCCCATCTGCGCCAGGGCGAGCGCCGCGAACAGGCCGCAGGGGCCGAGGCCCACCACCACGGGGCGTTCGTCCGCGGTGCGCGGAAAGCCCCCGGGCGCGTGGCCGGGCGCGGTCCACGACATGTCGGGCGTGGGACGCACATGCGGGTTCTGGGTGTGGCGCGACAGCAAACCGGGTTCGGCCGAAGCATCGGCGAGCGCCACATCGACGATGTAGACCGCCAGCAGCTCGGCCTTGCGGGCGTCGAAGCTGCGTTTGAAGACCGTCAGCGCGGCGATGTCGTCGGGTTCGATGCCCAGGGCCTGCGCGGCCAGGCGGGTGAGGGCCGGCACCGGGTGCGGCGGCGGCGCGCGGTCGGCCTCGGTTTCGCTGGGCGCGTCGGCGGCGCGGCGCGCTTCGGCCGGCACCTCGGCCAGGGGGAGTTTGAGTTCGGCGATGCGGATCATGGGTCGTGGGGCTTGTGGCGATCAAGCAGACGAAGCCGCGCATTGTCCCCAATCCCGCGCAGACCCGGTTTTAAATTGATCCGGGCAAAATAAAAACACCCGGGTATAATCTCCACATGTCTGCCCCATCTCCTTCCCGATGCACCGCCTTCCTGGGCGCGCGGCGCGTGGCTTTCGGCGCTTGCGACGAGGTCGCCCGCGCCTTGGGCGCGCTGGACCTGTCGGCCGGCGGCCTGCTGGTGTTCGACGACGCCAGCGGTGCGCTCGTCGACTACCCTTTCCCGGCCCCAGCGCCCGATGCCCGGGCCGCCGCCGCGCCGCAGGTGGGCCGCCCGCGCCTGGGCGTGGTGGCGCGCGAGGTGACGCTGCTGCCCCGCCACTGGGACTGGCTGGCCCGCCAGCCCGGTGGCGCCTCCGCCGCGCTGCGCCGGCTGGTCGATGAAGCGCGCCGCGTGCACGCCGGCCGCGACGCGCGGCGCGAGGCCACCGAACGCGCCTACCGCTTCATGAGCGCCATCGCGGGCGGCTTTCCCGGCTTCGAGGAGGCCGCGCGAGCGCTGTTCGCGCACGACGCCGAGGCCTTCGCCCGCCAGATGGCGCCCTGGCCGCCGGACGTGCAGGCGCACGCCAGCTGGCTGGCGCGCGAGGCCTTCATGGCCACCGGCCCCGCCGATCCCGACGCCGACCCCAACGACTGACCCACCCTTTCCGGACCCTTCCCATGCCCCCCTCTACACAAGGCCCGCTCTGGCGGGTCTATCTCGTGTTCCTCGTGCCCATGGTGCTGTCCAACATCCTGCAAGGGCTGTCGGGCACGCTCAACGGCATCTTCATCGGGCAGATGCTCGGCACGCACGCGCTGGCGGCCGTCTCGGGCATGTTCCCCATCGTGTTCTTCTTCATCTCGCTGGTGATCGGCCTGGGCGCGGGCGCCTCGGTGCTGATCGGCCAGGCCTGGGGCGCGCGCGAGCCGCACAAGGTGAAGGCCATTGCCGGCACGGCGCTGATGCTGGGGGCGCTGATCGGCCTGGTGGCCGCCGCGCTGGGCGTGGTGTTCGCGCGGCCCGCCATGCTGGCCCTGGGCACGCCGCTGGACGTGCTGGACGATGCGGTGGCCTACGCGCGCGTGATGCTGCTCATCATGCCGCTGCTGCTGGTGTTCATCCTGTTCACGCAGCTGCTGCGCGGCATCAGCGACACGGTCTCGCCGCTGCTGGCGCTGCTGATGTCCACGGTGCTGGGGCTGTTGCTCACGCCGGCGCTCATCAAGGGCTGGCTGGGCCTGCCGCCGCAGGGCATTCAAAGCGCGGCCTACGCGGGCCTGGTGTCCTATGCGCTGGCGCTGCTGTTCCTGGGCTGGCGCCTGGCGCGCCAGGGCAGCGTGATGGCCTTCGACGCCGAAATGCGGGCCGCGCTGCGACTGGACCGCGCCATCCTCGGCAAGGTGATGCGCATCGGCCTGCCCACGGGCGTGCAGATGGTGGTGATCTCGGCCTCGGAGCTGGTCATCCTGGCGCTGGTCAACGGCCACGGCTCGCAGGCCACGGCGGCCTACGGCGCGGTCACGCAGGTGGTGAACTACGTGCAGTTCCCGGCGCTGTCCATCGCCATCACCACCTCCATCCTGGCGGCGCAGTCCATCGGTGCGGGGCGGGTCGACCGGCTCGGCGCCATCCTGCGCACCGGCCTGTGGCTCAACCTGGTGCTCACCGGCGCCTTGGTGCTGCTCGGCTATGGACTGTCGCACCACCTGCTGGGCCTGTTTCTCACGCAGGCCGAGGTGCGGCTGCAGGCCGAGCACCTGTTGCACATCATGCTGTGGAGCATCCTGGTCTTTGGCTTTCAGGCCATCGTCGGCGGGCTGATGCGCGCCAGTGGCGTGGTGCTGGTGCCGATGGCGATCTCCATCTTCTGCATCATGGGGGTGCAGCTGCCCGCCGCCTGGCTGCTGGACGCGCGGCTCGGCTTGCCGGGCATCTGGCTCGCCTTCCCCGTGGCCTACGTGACGATGCTGCTGCTGCAGACGGCGTTCTACCGCTTTGTCTGGCGGCACCGCCGCATCGAGCGACTGATCTGAGGACGCGGGATAATCGCGTCCGTGAAGCGCGCCAGACCGCCGCTGGCACAAGACCCGAAAGGGTGTGCTGGAGGAACGTCCGGACTGCGCAGGGCAGCGTAGGAGGTAACACCTCTCCACCGACAAGCCCCGAGGGTTCGCCCGCGGGGCCCTAAGGTGAGGATCAGAGCAACAGAGACGAGTCGGTCCGGGGCAACCCGGACCGGGTGAAACGGGCAATCTCTACGCGCAGCAACACCAAATAGGCCAGCGTTGATGTGGCTCCGCGGAGCTGGCGGGTAGGTGGCATCGAGCCGTTCGGGTGACCGGCGGCCCAGAGGAATGGCGGTCACGTCCCGGGCAACCGGGACGCACAGAATCCGGCGTACCGGCGCGCTTCACACTTTTCCGGTTGTCATGTGCGAGTTCCGCAACGGGACGGGAACGGTATTTGCCGAGGGTGTTCCCCGGAGAGTTTCTTCCCAATGAAAGGACCGCACACATGACGACACTCAGCAAATCCATGCTGGCCTCCCTGCTCGCCCTGGGGTTGGTCAGCGCCGCCACGGCGCAACAACGGGTTCAGTCCAGCACCGACCCAAAGCTCTACGGCGAAATTGGCCTGTCCCAGTTGAAGATCGAGGCCGAGGACGGGCCCTTGAGCGCCGAGGCCAAGCCCGGCCTGCTGACCGGCACGCTGGGCTACCAGTTGTGGCCGTTCCTGGCCATCGAAGGGCAGGTGGCTGGCAACGTGATGAAGGACGAGATCAAGCTCAATGGCGTGAACACCGGCGTCGACGCCAAGATCCCGCACATGTATGGGCTCTTCCTGAAGCCGACCTTGCCGCTGGGCGATCGAGTGGAGGTGTTCGCTCGCGCGGGCGTGGTGCGCACCAAGCTGGAGTTGTCCGCAGGCGGCCTGGACGTGGACGACACGGGAACCAGCGGCGCCTATGGACTGGGTATCAACGTCAACCTGAGCCGGATGTCGTACCTGCAGGCCAACTGGATGAACTACTACGACAAGGACGACATCAAGGTCCAGGGTGTGGGCCTGATGTACGGGCGGCGCTTCTGAGCGAGCCGCTTTTCGCCTGAAGGCGGGGCCCTTCGCGCGGCCCGCCTTTATGCGTTGAAGCCGCCGAGCGCGCGGATGCGGTCCACGTGGGCGAGCAGCGAGCGCCGCGCCACCGGCCACAGGCGCTCGGGCACGTCGTCGTAGGCCAGCGGCACCCAGTCGTCCAGGCCGCCCTCGGGGCGGGCCTGCATGGCGCGCGCGATCTTGGCCTCGCGCGCCAGCCGGTGCGCCTTGAGCTGGTCGATGGCGCGCCGCGCGCCGCCTTCCACCGGCGCCGAGGGGTTGTCGGCGCTGCGCCGCAGGTCGCCCAGCACGTGGCCGTGCGCGGGCAGGATGAATTCGATGCCCTGTTCGTCGCACAGCGCGGCCAGGCGGTCCAGCGAAGCCAGGTAGGCGCTCATGTCGCCGTCGGGCGGGTCGATCACCGTGGTGCTGCCGTTGAGGATGTGGTCGCCCGAGAACAGCAGGCCGTCTTCCAGCAGCACCAGGCACAGGTGGTTGGCCGCGTGGCCGGGCGTGTGCACGGCCATCAGCGTGTGCGTGGTGCCGTCGGGCGCCTGCAGCGCCAGGCGCTCGCCGTCGGCCAGCGCGCGGTCGGGCGTGAAGCGGCTGTTCTCGCGCGCGGTGGCCGCGCTGGCCAGACCCAGGATGGGCGGGCGCGTGGCGCCGGCCTGCACGCACAGGGTTTGCAGGCGGGCGGCACCGGGCGAGTGGTCGGGGTGCGAGTGCGTGCAGACGATGGCGCGCAGGTCGGCGCCGCAGGCGCGCCACAGGCGCTCGATGTGCGCGCCGTCGTCCGGGCCCGGATCGATGGCGATGTAGCCGCTGGCCGGGTCGCCCACGATGTAGCTGTTGGTGCCGGGGCCGGTCATGACGCCGCTGTTGGGCGCGGTCAGGCGCATCACCTGCTTGAGCAGCGGCACCGGCTGTTCGTGCTGCCAGTCCAGCGGGTGCACGATCTGACCGTCGGGACAGACCAGGGCCAGCTCGCCGAAGGGCGGCTCGTGTTCCATGTGGCGCGACTCGCGGCCGCGGACCAGGCCGGCGCGCGGGCAACTGGTCCACAGCGGTTCGTCGTGCGCGGCGCAGGCGTCCAGCACCGCTTGCACCGTGGCGTGGGCCTGCAGGCGCTCCAGCGTGCGGATGGTGGGGAAGATGATGAAGAACTGGCCGGCGGCGTGGCGCGCCAGCGCGTCGGCCGGGCGCACCCACAGGGGCTCGAACTGCTCGCTCTCGTCGGCCACGGGCTCCTGGCCCTCGGGCATGCGCGCGATGAGGAACGGCACGTCGAAGCGGCGCGAGAGGTCGCGGTCGGTGATCCAGTGGGCGAGCACGAAGACCTCGTCGGCCGCCAGCTTGAGCCCGCGCGCGGTGCATTGCGGCGCGAACGGGGCCTTTCGGTCGAGCGCGGCGATGTCCTCGGCCGTGGCCCAGCCGCCGTCGGCGCGGCGCGCGAGCAGCACGCCCAGCTCTTCGAAGCTCTCGCGGATGGCGGCGATGGCCTGGGTCAGGCGCAGGTCGGTCTGCGTGGGACGGCGCGCGGCGGCGCCGAAGGCCTGGGCGTCGGCGTCGTCGATGCCACCGCCCGGGAATACGTATGCGCCGGGCGCGAAGCTGGCCGTCATGGAGCGGCGGGTCATCAGAACCTCGACGCCATCGGGCCCGTCGCGCAGCAGCAGCACGGTGGCGGCGGGGCGCAGCGGCGCGGCAGGGCGGGGCGGGTGCAGGAGTTGGGTGGGGCGGACCATGGCGGGATTGTGGGGGAGGGCGGCACGGTCTTGCGTCGTGCGCGCGTCAGGGGCCGCGGGCAGCGCGGATAATCCGCCTCCATGCGGATCCGCTTCACCAAGATGCAAGGCGCGGGCAACGACTTCGTCGTGCTCGACGAGACGCGCGGACGGCTCGGGCTCAGCACGGCGCAGTACCGCTTTCTCGCCGACCGCCATTTCGGCGTCGGCGCCGACCAGATCCTCTCCGTGCGCGAAGCCCCCGAGCCGGGTCTGGACTTCGAATACGTCATCCACAACGCCGACGGCGGCGAGGTGGAGCACTGTGGCAACGGCGCGCGCTGCTTCGTGCGCTACGTGCACGACAAGGGCCTGAGCGAGCGCAACCCGCTGCGCGTGAAGGTGAAGAACGGCGTGCTGGAGCTCAAGCGCCTGCCGGACGGCCGCGTCACCGTGGACATGGGCCCGCCGGTCTTCGCGCTGCCCCAGGTGCCTTTCGAGGCCAAGGGCCTGAAGGCCGAGAAGCTCGGCAACTTCGAACGCTGGCCGCTGGCCGTGCCCTACGCGGGCGACCAGTACGTGGCCGTGCTGTCCATGGGCAACCCGCACGCGGTGCTGCTGGTCGACGACGTCGACACCGCGCCGGTGGCGGCCTGGGGCCCGCTGATCGAGAACCACGAGCGCTTTCCCCGGCGCGTCAACGCCGGCTTCCTTCAGGTGATCGACACCCGCACCGTGAAGCTGCGCGTGTACGAGCGCGGTGCGGGCGAAACCCTGGCCTGCGGCACCGGCGCTTGCGCTGCCGTGGTGGCGGGCATCCGCCTGGGCTGGCTGGGCTCGCGCGTGGACGTGCACACCCGCGGCGGCGTGCTCACCATCGAATGGGTCGACACGCCCGAACACGACGCCCCCGTGTTCATGACCGGCCCTGCCACCCCCGTGTTCGAGGGCGAGATCACCGTGCCCGACGAGCTGAACCAACCGTAATCCTTTGCGCCCATCACCATGACCCAGCCGATCCCGCCCATCACCGAGGACGACATCGCCCAGTACCTGGCCAACAGCCCCGACTTCTTCGAGCGCCACGCCAGCCTGCTGGCGGCGGTGCAGCTCACCAGCCCGCACGGCGGGCGCGCCGTGAGCCTGCAGGAGCGCCAGGCCGAGATGCTGCGCGAGAAGATCCGCGGCCTGGAGCTCAAGGCCGCCGAGATGATGCGCCACGGCAAGGAGAACACCGCCATCGCCGACAAGCTGCAGCGCTGGATGCGCGAGCTGCTGCTGGTGCGCGAGGCGCGCGACCTGCCGCGCGTGGCCGCGACCGAGCTGTCGGCGCAGTTCCTGGTGCCCCAGGTGGGCATCAAGGTCTGGGGCGTGTCGACCGAGTTTGCCGACGAGGACTACGCCCAGGGCGCGAGCCAGGACGCCCAGGCCTTTGCGGGCTCGCTGGCGGTGCCGTACTGCGGCCACAACCCGGGGCTGGAGGCCGCGCAGTGGTTGGTCGATCCCTCGTCGGCCCAGTCGCTGGCGCTGATCCCGCTGCGCGCGGGCGCCGCGCCCGAGGCCTTCGGCCTGCTGGTGCTGGCCTCGCCGGACCCGCAGCGCTTCGCCTCCGACATGGGCACCGACTTTCTCGAACGCATCGGCGAGCTCACCAGCGCCGCGCTCTCGCGCTTGCGCCCGGTGGTGGCAGCGGCCACGGAATGAGCCACGCCGGGCCGGCCCGCAGCGACGACGCCGGCCTGGTGCGGGCCTACCTGGACCACGTGCGCGTGGACAAGCGCCTGGCCGATCGCACGCTCGCGCTCTACGCGGCCGACCTCGACAAGCTGCAGGCGTACGCGCGCGAGGCGGGCGTGGCCCTGGCAGACGTGATGCCCGCGCACGTGCGGCGCTGGGTGGCGCAGATGCACTCGGGTGGGCGCAGCGCGCGCGGCATCGCACTCATCCTCTCGGGCTGGCGTGGCTTCTACGGCTGGCTGGGCCGCCAGGGCCTGATCCAGCAGCACCCGGTGAACGACGTGCGCGCTCCCAAGGCCGGCAAGCCCCTGCCCAAGGCCCTGCCGGTGGACGAGGCCGTGCGCCTGATGGGCCACGAAGACGCCGAGGACGACCCGGCGCTGGAGGCGCGCGACGCCTGCATCGCCGAATTGCTGTACGGCTGCGGCCTGCGCATCGGCGAACTGGTGGGGTTGGACGTGGCGGCCAGCGCCACGGCGCGCGGCTGGATCGACCTGGGCGGCGCCGAGGCCCACGTGCTGGGCAAAGGCAGCAAGCGGCGCAGCGTGCCGGTGGGCCGCGCGGCGCTTGACGCGCTGCGGCGCTGGCTGGACCTGCGCCCCACCTTTGCGCGGGACGACGCGGCGCTGTTCATCGGCCAACGCGGCGGGCGGCTCACGCCGCAGTACATCCGCGTGCGGCTCAAGCGCCGTTCCCTCCAGGCCGGCCTGGCCACGCCGGTGCACCCGCACATGCTGCGCCATTCCTACGCCAGCCACGTGCTGCAGTCCAGCGGCGACCTGCGGGCCGTGCAGGAGCTGCTGGGCCACGCCAGCATCGGCACCACGCAGGTGTACACCCGGCTGGATTTTCAGCACCTGGCGCGCGTCTACGACGCCGCGCACCCGCGCGCCCAGGCCCGCAAGCCACGCGCCAAGTAAGGCCACCCCACCCCACGGACACGACCGGGCATGAAATCCATCCGACTCAGGCCCGGCAAGGAACGCTCCCTGCAGCGCCACCACCCTTGGGTGTTCGACGGCGCCATCGCCAAGGGCGGCGGCGACCCCGGCGAGACGGTGCGCGTGGAGGGCGCTGACGGCCAGTTCCTCGCCTGGGGCGCCGTCTCACCTGCCTCGAAGATCCGCGTGCGCGCCTGGAGCTTCGATCAAGGGCAGCGCATCGACGCCGCCTTCTTCAAAGAGCGGCTGCGCGCCGCCCTGGCCCTGCGTGAGCGGCTGGCGATCGACAGCGATGGCGTGCGCCTGGTGCACGCCGAATCCGACGGCCTGCCCGGCCTGGTGGTGGACCGCTACGGCGACACCCTGGTTGCCCAGTTCGGTGCCGCCGGCGTCGAACGCTGGAAGGACGTGATCGCGGACGCCCTGCTCGAGCTCAGCGGATGCGAGCGCCTGTACGAGCGCAGCGACACCAGCAGCCGGCGCCTGGAAGGCCTGGCCGACGCCACCGGCTGGTTGCGCGGGCAGGGCGATACCGCGCTGGTGCTGCAGGAACATGGCTGGCGTCTGGGCCTGGACATCGCCAGCGGCCACAAGACCGGCTACTACCTCGACCAGCGCGACAGCCGCGCCGCCTGCCGCGAACTGGTGGCGCGGCACCGCCTGAGCGAGGTCTTCAATGGCTTCTGCTACACCGGCGGTTTCACCGTGGCCGCGCTCGCGGGCGGTGCCGAGCGCGTGCTCTCCGTCGACTCTTCGGGGCCCGCGCTGGAGCAGGCCCGGGCCAATGTGGCCCTCAATGGCTTCGACGCCGGCCGCTGCGAGTGGCGCGACGCCGATGCCAACGCCACCCTGCGCCGCCTCATCGACGAGGGACGGCAATTCGACGGCATCGTGCTCGACCCGCCCAAGCTGGCCCCCACGGCGGCGCACGCCGAGCGCGCCGCGCGCGCCTACAAGGACCTTAACCGCCTGGGCTTCAAGCTGCTGCGCCCCGGCGGCGTGCTGTTCACCTTCTCCTGCTCCGGCGGGGTGGGGGTGGAGCTGTTTCACAAGATCGTGGCCTCGGCCGGCCTGGAAGCCGGCGTGGACGGCGTTTTCCTGCAGCGCCTGGGCGGTGCCCGCGACCACCCGATGACGGTGAGCTTCCCCGAAGGCGAATACCTCAAGGGCCTGGTGGTGATGCGCCGGCCCTGAACCCGGCCCGCGCCGGGCTGGCCTACACTCTTTCGCCTTCGTTTTCCCCCCCACCCCTACGCACCATGGCCCTGATCCCCGCCACCATCCTCACCGGCTTCCTCGGCTCGGGCAAAACGACCCTGCTCAAGCGCGTGCTCACCGAGGCGCATGGCCAGAAGATCGCCGTCGTCGAAAACGAGTTCGGCGAAGAGAACATCGACAACGAAATCCTGGTGGCCGACACCACCGAGAACATCATCCAGATGAGCAATGGCTGCATCTGCTGCACCATCCGCGACGACCTGCGCGCCACGCTGGCCGACCTGGCGCAGAAAAAGCGCAAGGGCGAACTCGACTTCGAGCGCGTGGTGATCGAAACCACCGGCCTGGCCGACCCCGGCCCCGTGGCCCAGACCTTCTTCATGGACGACGAGGTGGCCGAGCAGTACCTGCTGGACGCCATCGTCACCCTGGTGGACGCCAAGCACGCCGCCCAGCAGCTCAACGACCGCCAGGAAGCGCGTCGCCAGGTGGGCTTCGCCGACCAGATCTTCATCAGCAAGGCCGACCTGGTCTCGGCGGAAGAGGTCGATGCCCTGGTCCACCGCCTCAAGCACATGAACCCGCGCGCGGCCATGCGGCCCGCGCACTTCGGCGAAGTGGCCATCAGCGAGGTCTTCGACCTGCGCGGCTTCAATCTCAACGCCAAGCTCGAGATCGACCCGGACTTCCTCAAGGCCGACGACCACGACCATCACGATCACGATCACGATCACGATCACCATGGCCACGATCACGCCCATGGCGAGCACTGCGACCACCCCTCGCACCAGCACGGCCACGGCCACCACCACCATCACGACGACGACGTCAAGAGCTTCGTCTACCGCGCCGAACGCCCCTTCAGCCCCGAAAAGCTGGAGGACTTCCTGGGCGCCATCGTGCAGGTCTACGGCCCGCGCATGCTGCGCTACAAGGGCGTGCTGCACATGCAGGGCACCGAGCGCAAGGTCATCTTCCAGGGGGTGCACCAGCTCATGGGCAGCGACCTGGGCCCCGAGTGGGGGCCGGACGAAAAGCGCGTGAGCAAGATGGTGTTCATCGGCATCGAACTGCCGCGCGACATCCTCGAGCAGGGGCTCGAGCAGAGCCTGGCCTGAACCGGGCGCGGGTCGGGCCGTTCAGCGCGGGGGAGCCGGGCCGTGTCGTTTGTCTCACCACGGCCGGCCCCGGTCTGCCAGCCGGCGCGGGCCGCGCTTCGCGCATGGCTACAATCGCGCCCCGAATCAACCGGGGCATTTGTCACACGGCAAGGGGGTATAACAGCGCCTTTGCCGATGGCGGGCCCGGGTTGGAGCCCGTCGCCATCGGTCCACGAGCCGGGCGCGATCCCTGTGAAGGGGCGTGCCGGCCATCCCAAGGAGACCCGTTGTGAAAGCCCCGGCTTCCAAGGCAGCGAAAGCAGGCAAGTCCGTCGCCTCGGGCGCCACGGCGCGTGCCGGCAAGCCGGTGGCACTCAAGAAGGCCTCCCCGGTCAAGGCCGTGGCCAAGAAGGCGCCGGTGGCGAAGAAGGCCGTGGCCAAAGCCCCGGCGAAGGCGCCCGTGAAGGCGGTCAAGGCCGTGGCCAAGAAGGCGGCGCCGAAACCGCTGCCCAAGGCCGTGGCCAAGCCGCCGGTGAAAACCGCCGCCAAGGCCGTGGCGAAGCCCGTGGCCAAAGCGCCGGCCGTCAAGAAGCCGGTGGTGAAAGCCGCCGCCAAGGCACCGGTCAAGGCCAAGGTCGCGGCATCGCCCGCCGCCAAGGCCGCGGCCGTGGCCAGCGACCTCATTTCCAAGGTGGCCAGCGCTGCGGCGCCCACCGCGACCGAATCCTCGCCGGCGCCCATGGGCAAACGCGAGGCGCGCAAGGCCATGCTGGCGCAGATGTCCCAGCCAGCCTCCGCGCCCAGCCATGCCCCAGACGCCCCCAAGGCGACTTTCTCTCCCGTGAATGAACGAACCGTCATGACGTCCCCCGCCCCCCCATCCCTGCAGAAGGACCCCAAGCGGGCCAACAACTGGAAGACCCTCAAGGTCGAACAGCTCACCGACGCGGACGTGCTGGCCATGCCCGACAGCGAGTACATGAACGACGTGCAACTGGCGTTCTTCAAGACCAAGCTCAAGGGCCTGAAGACCGACATGCTCAACAACGCGGGTGAAACCACCGAACACCTGCGCGAGGACACCGTCGTCGTGCCCGATCCGGCCGACCGCGCCACCATCGAAGAAGAGCACGCCCTGGAGCTGCGCACGCGCGACCGCGAGCGCAAGCTGCTCAAGAAGATCGAGCAGGCCATCGCGCGCATCGAGGCCGGCGACTATGGCTATTGCGAGGAAACCGGCGAGCCCATCGGCGTGGGCCGGCTCATCGCGCGGCCCACGGCCAGCCTCTCGCTCGAGGCGCAACAGCGCCGCGAGCTCAAGCAGAAGATGTTCGGCGACTGAGTTCGACCGGCACCGACCCGACCCACAGCCCGGTTCCAATGTCCAAGGACGAATCCAGCGGCGGCTTCCTCTCCAAGGTGGTGAAGTTCGTTCGCCACCCCACCACGAGCTGGGCCGACCTGGACACCCGTCAGTCGGACCGCGAGAGCGAGTACAGCAAGGCCGCGCTCAAGGAGATGATCGAGCGCAAGCGGCGCAATGACTTCGTGCGCAAGCGCGAGTTCGACATGCTGCGCAAGATCCGCTCGCGCGAGGGCTCGCCCGCCGAGGCCCAGGGCATGCGCCCGTCCTTCTTCCAGAGCAGCATCCCCTCCAAGCCCGATGACCGGGCGATGACGCTCAAGAAGATCGACGAGATCGAAGCGCAGATGTCCATGCAGTGGTGGAAAACCAAGGGCGCGGACTCGATCACCAGCACCGGTTCTCCGGGGCCCAACAGCGCGGCGCAGCCGCCCGGAACCTTGCCGCAGAAGGCCCGTGAGGCCTCGCCGATCCGGCCCCTGCCGCAGGTGGACCCGGCGCGCCTGCGCGCCCAGTACGACGTGACGGAGCCCGCGCCACTGCTGCATCCCTCGGCGCAGCGCGAGCACCAGGCCACCGAGCCGATGGCGCTGCGGCCGTCGCAGGCGACGGCGCCCGCGCCGATCAAGCCGTCCAGCAGTCCCCGCACGGGCCTGATGGCGCCGCGCGCGGGCACGCCCAGCAGCCAGCAGTTGGGCTCGGAGTTCTCGGCCTCGCATTTCTACGCGCTGGACGTTCAGGAGGTGGCCCAGGACCCCGAGGTGGAGGAGGCCGCCATCCGCTTCGCCAATGGCGACGACGCCGGCGCCGAACAGGGGCTGCTGGAGGCCGTCTCCGACGGCGGCGCCCGCGTCGACCAGGAGGCCGATTGGCTCGCCCTGTTCGATCTGTACCGCGCCACCGGCCAGCTCGCACCCTTCGAGAACCGGGCGGTGGAGTTCGTGAACCGGTTCGACCGCTCGGCCCCGCAGTGGTACGACATGCCGGCCGCGGTGCAGCGCATGGTGGTCGCGGCCGACGCGCCGATGGCCGCGGGGCACGCACGCGCCGTGTGGGCCTGTGAGGCCGAACTCGACGCGCACGCCGTGGGCTCGCTGCAGAACGTGCTGACGCGCGCGCGCCAGCCCTGGGTGATCGACTGGAGCCTGCTCAACAGCATGGACCCCAAGGCCGCGCGTGCGTTGTTGGGCCTGGTCACGCTCTGGACCGACCAGGACGTGGAGCTGCGCTTCGTGGGCGGCGCCAGGCTGCGCGACGTGCTCAAAAGCATGACCCATTCGGGCCGCCGCGACGTCGAGCAGCTGTGGTGGGAGCTGCGCATGGCCATGCTGCGGCTGATGAACCGGGCGGATGAGTTCGAGCTCACCGCGCTGGACTTCTGCGTCACCTACGAGCTGTCCCCGCCTGGCTGGGAGCGGCCCCGCTGCCGCTACCAGTCGATGCGCGGCGATGGCGACGAAGGCCATTCCGTGCTGGGCGAATCGGTGATCGAAACCCTATCGCCGCCGTCCACGCTCTCGGGTGAGTCGGTCATGGACTCGCAACCCGGGTCCATCAACCACCTTGGCCTGGTTGAGCTGTCGGGTGAAATCCGCGGCGACGCGCAGAGCACCATCGACATGCTGGAGCAGCGACTGGAAGGGGCCGACGTGCTGATCCTCTCCTGCCGCAACCTGATCCGCGTCGATTTTTCGGCCGCGGGCACGCTGCTCAACTGGGTGTCGAACCACCACGCGCAGAACCGGCTCGTGCAGTTCGTCGACGTGCACCGGCTGGTCTCGGCCTTCTTCCACGTCATCGGCATCACCGAGTACGCGAAGGTGGTCCTTCGCAACGATTGACCCGCCGGGCGGTCGGCCGCCCGGCCGGCGCTTGCATCCGGTTTCACCGCCCCCCCTTGCGGGGTGGCGCAACGCCCCCACTTCAGTTCCCATGGAATCTTTTCACGGTACCACCATCGTCTGCGTCCGCCGCGAAACGCCGCAGGGCGTGCAGGTCGCCATCGGTGGCGACGGCCAGGTCACCCTGGGCCACATCGTCATCAAGGGCACGGCGCGCAAGGTGCGCAAGCTCTACCACGACCGCGTGCTGGCGGGCTTCGCTGGCGCCACGGCCGACGCCTTCACCCTGTTCGAGCGTTTCGAGGCCAAGCTGGAGAAGCACCAGGGCCACCTGGCGCGCGCGGCCATCGAGCTCACGCGCGACTGGCGCACCGACCGCGTGCTGCGCCGCCTGGAGGCCATGCTCGCGGTGGCCGACCGCAGCGCCGCGCTGGTCATCACCGGCAATGGCGACGTGCTCGAGCCCGAGCACGGCATCGTTGCCATCGGCTCGGGCGGCGCTTACGCCCAGGCCGCGGCCAAGGCGCTCATCGACCACACCGCGCTCAGCGCCGAAGACGTGGTGCGCCAATCGCTCGCCATCGCGGGCGAGCTGTGCATCTACACCAACATGAACCACACCATTGAAACGCTCGACTGAGGTTGTTTGACATGTCTTCGATGACGCCCCAGGAGATCGTCTCCGAGCTCGACCGCTTCATCATCGGCCAGAAGGGCGCCAAGCGCGCCGTGGCCATCGCCTTGCGCAACCGCTGGCGGCGCCAACTGGTGGACGAAAAGCTGCGCCCGGAGATCACGCCCAAGAACATCCTCATGATCGGCCCGACCGGCGTGGGCAAGACCGAGATCGCGCGCCGCCTGGCCAAACTGGCCGACGCGCCCTTCATCAAGGTCGAGGCCACCAAGTTCACCGAGGTGGGCTACGTCGGCAAGGACGTGGACAGCATCGTGCGCGACCTGGCCGACATCGCCATCAAGCAGACGCGCGAGGCGGCGATGCGCCAGCAGCGCGCGCGCGCCGAGGACGCGGCCGAGGACCGCATCCTCGACGCGCTGATCCCGCCGCCGCGCGCCGTGGGTTTCGAGCCCCAGCCCACGCCCGACAGCGCCGCGCGCCAGGCCTTCCGCAAGAAGCTGCGCGAGGGCCAGCTCGACGATCGAGAGATCGAGATCGAGGTGGCCGAGCCGCGTCCCACGATGGAGATCATGGGGCCCGCCGGCATGGAGGAAATGGCCGAGCAGCTCAAGGGCCTGTTCGGCCAGTTCGGCGCCGGTCGCAAGCAGCAGCGCAGGCTGCGCATCGCCGAGGCACTGAAACTGCTGATCGACGAAGAGGCGGCCAAGCTCGTCAACGAAGACGAGATCAAGGCCCGCGCCTTGCACAACGCCGAGCAGAACGGCATCGTCTTCATCGACGAGATCGACAAGGTGACCTCGCGCAGCGAGAGTGGCGGCACGGCCGAGGTGTCGCGCCAGGGCGTGCAGCGCGACCTGTTGCCGTTGGTGGAGGGCACGACGGTGTCCACCAAGTACGGACCGATCAAGACCGACCACATCCTGTTCATCGCCAGCGGCGCCTTCCACCTGTCCAAGCCCAGCGACCTCATCCCCGAGCTGCAGGGGCGCTTTCCGATCCGCGTGGAGCTGCAGTCGCTGTCGGTGGACGATTTCGAAGCCATCCTCACGCAGACCCATGCGTCGCTGGTGCGGCAGTACCAGGCGCTGCTGGAGACGGAAGGCGTGACGCTGGTGTTCCAGCCCGACGGCATCCGCGAGCTGGCGCAGATCGCCTGCGAGGTGAACGAGCGCACCGAGAACATCGGGGCGCGGCGGCTTTCCACGGTGATGGAACACCTGCTCGACGAGGTGAGCTTCGACGCGGCCAAGCTGCAGGGCCAGACCGTGAACATCGACGCCGCCTTCGTGCAAGGGCGGCTGGGCGCGCTCAGCCAGGACGAGGACCTGTCGCGCTACATCCTCTGAGCGGCCTGGCCGGTCGGGGCTCCGTTCCCGCCGCCGACCCACCCACACCGCCCGTCGCCTCGTGAAACGCCCGTGGAACCACCCCACGGGCGTTCCTGTTTTGAAGCTTCACTTGCACTGACCTTTGTAAGTGCTTGCTTTTTATGTGCTTTTTGGTCCTAGATTCTCCGCGAAATCACTTCTAAGTGGTTGATTTCATTGAAAAAAAGTGTGCATGACCCCTGGTGCGCGAGTGTTTTCCTGCTACAGTGGGAATAAGTGCAATTAAGTGGTGGTATGTCCCACCTAAAGGTCGAAAGCGGTGTTCCAGGGCGCGTCTTCGCTGAGTCTCGATGCCAAGGGGCGGCTGTCCGTGCCGACCCGGCACCGCGACGCCCTGGGCGGCTCGCTCACGATCACCAAACACCCCCACGGCTGCCTCATGGTCTTCCCGCGCGAGGCCTGGGAAGACTTCCGCGGCCGCATCGCCAACCTGCCCATGCAGGCCCAGTGGTGGAAACGCATCTTCCTCGGCAATGCCATGGACGTGGAGGTGGACGGCACCGGTCGCGTGCTGGTCTCGCCCGAATTGCGCGCCGCGGCCGGCATCAGCAAGGATGTCGTGCTGCTCGGCATGGGCGCCTACCTTGAACTGTGGGACGCCCAGGTGTATGCCGCACAGGAGGCTGAGGCCATGAAGGCCGAGATGCCCGATGTGTTCAAGGACTTTTCCTTCTAAGGGCGGTGGTGGAGACGACATGGACCCATCAGACCGTCCTGTTGAACGAGGCCGTGCAGGCGCTTTCGATCAACCCGGATGGCCACTACGTCGACGCCACCTTCGGCCGCGGCGGGCACAGCCGCGCCATCCTGCAAAGGCTGTCGCCCCAAGGGCGGCTGACCGTCTTCGACAAGGATCCCCAGGCCATCGAGGTGGCGCGCCAGCTGGCCGCGCAGGATGCGCGCGTCTCGGTGCGGCACAGCGGCTTTGCGGCCATGGCCGAACTGCCGCCGGCCTGTGCCGACGGCATCCTCATGGACCTTGGCGTGAGTTCGCCGCAGATCGACGACCCCGCGCGGGGTTTCTCGTTCCGCCACGACGGCCCGCTGGACATGCGCATGGACACCACGCGTGGCCAGAGCGTGGCCCAGTGGCTCGAGACGGTGCCCATTTCCACCCTGGCGGAGGTCATTCGTGACTATGGCGAAGAACGGTTTGCTGCACCGATTGCAAAGGCGATTGATCGTCGCCGACAGGAACGGGGCCCTGTTCGAACCACCGGCGAGCTGGCCGAAATCGTGGCTGGCGCGGTCAAAACCCGCGAGCCGGGCAAGGACCCTGCAACGCGCACATTTCAGGCTCTTCGGATTTTCATCAACGCCGAGCTTGAAGAGCTGCAACAGGCGCTAGAAGCCAGTCTGGCACTGCTCAAGCCCCAAGGTCGCCTCGTGGTCATCAGCTTCCACTCCCTGGAAGACCGCCCGGTCAAGCAGTTCATGGCGCGCCATTCGCGCGCCGTGGTGGACCGCCGCGCCCCCTTCGCCGAGCCCGCGCCCACGCGCCTGGCCGAGGTGCACCGCGTGATGCCGTCCGAAGCGGAGGTGCAGGGCAACCCGCGCGCGCGCAGCGCTGTCATGCGCGTGGCCACGCGAACGGGGGTGGCATGAGCGCCGCGGCGGACCGCCTCCAGCCGGCTCGCATCCCGTCGGCGGGCCGCGCAGCACACGCGGTGGCCTGCGTGAGGGCCTTGCCATGATCCGGCTCAACCTCGTGCTGTTGCTGGCCGTACTGGCCAGCGCCTTCTATCTGGTGCACACCCAGTACGAGTCGCGCCGCCTCTACTCGGCGCTGGACCGCGCGCAGACCCAGTCCAAGCGGCTCGACGCCGACCACGAGCAACTGGCCGTGCAGCGCCGCGCGCAGGCCGCGCCCGCGCGCGTGCAGCAACTCGCTCAGCGCCAGTTGCAGATGCGCCAGGTCACGCCGGGCATCACGCAGTACGTGAGCGAGCGCGCGGCCACGCCGGCCCCGGCCCCCGCAGCCGAAGGCGGGGAGGGCGCGCGATGAGCCGCAGCATCAACTACGCCTCCAGCCCCCTGCTGGCGAGCAAGACGCCCGTGTGGCGCAGCAAGTTCATCGTCTTCGGCCTGGCGCTGGCCTTCGCTGGTCTGGCCGGGCGCGCCGCCTACGTCCAGGTCATCGGCAACGACTTCTTCCAGCGCCAGGGCGAGGTGCGCTTCGCGCGCACGCTGGAGCTGCCGGCCAACCGCGGCCGCGTGCTCGACCGCAATGGCCTGATCCTGGCCTCCAGCGTGGTGGCGCAGAGCATCTGGGCCATTCCCGAAGACGTGGACAAGAACCACCCCAAGCTGCGCGAGCTCGCCCGCCTGCTCGACATGCCGCTCGCCGAGCTGCGCAAGCGCCTGGCCGACAACGACAAGACCTTCGTCTGGGTCAAGCGCCAGGTGGACGAGCCCGTGGCGCAGAAGATCGCCGCGCTGGGCATCAAGGGCATCTACCAGCGCCGCGAGTACAAGCGCCAGTATCCCGAGGGCGAGGCCACGGCCCACGTGGTGGGGTTCACCAACGTGGAAGACCGCGGCCAGGAGGGCGTGGAGCTGGCGTTCCAGTCGCAGCTCGCGGGCAAGGCCGGTTCGCGCCGCGTCATCAAGGACCGCCTGGGCCGCGTGGTCGAGGACGTGCAGGACGTCGTGCCGCCCGTGGACGGCCCCGACCTCAGTCTGTCCATTGACAGCAAGGTGCAGTACTTCGCCTGGCAGAAGCTGCGCCAGGCCGTGCTGCAGCACAAGGCCAAGGCCGGCAGCGTCATCGTGCTCGATACCCGCACGGGCGAGGTGCTGGCCCTGGCCAACTACCCCAGCTACGACCCGAACCAGCGGCGCAACCTCAGCGGCGAACAGCTGCGCAACCGCGTGCTCACCGACACCTTCGAGCCCGGCTCGACGATGAAGCCCTTCATCGCCGCGCTCGCGCTCGACAAGGGCCTGGTGCGGCCCAACACGCCCATCCAGACGGCGCCTGGCCGCATCGTCATCGGCGGCTCCACCATCCGGGACACCCACCCCAAGGACGTGCTGACGGTGTCGGAGGTGATCCAGAAGTCGAGCAACGTGGGCACGGTCAAGATGGCCATGCAGATGAGCCCGCGCGAGATGTGGGAGATGTACGCCCAGGTGGGCTTCGGCCAGAAGCCGCAGGTGCCGTTCCCGGGCGCGGTGGCCGGCCGGCTGCGTCCCTACAAGAGCTGGCGCCCGATCGAGCAGGCCACCATGAGCTACGGCTATGGCCTGTCCGTCTCGCTCTACCAGCTCGCGCAGGCCTACACCATCTTCGCGCGCGAAGGTGAGCTCATCCCCCTGACCCTGCTCAAGAGCGACACGCCCGCGCAGGGCGTGCGCGTCTTCAGCGCCCAGAACGCGCGCGCCGTGCGCGACATGCTGGGCCTGGTGACCAAGCCCGGCGGCAGCGCCACGCGCGCTCAGACCATGGGCTACTCCGTGGGCGGAAAAACCGGTACCGCGCGCAAGCAGGAAGGCAACGGTTACGCCGAGGGCAAGTACCGCGGCTTCTTCGTGGGCATGGCGCCCATCGAGCAGCCGCGCATCATCGTCGCGGTGTCGATCGACGAGCCGAGCGAGGGTGGGTTCTACGGCGGCCTGGTGGCCGCGCCCGTGTTCAGCGAGACGGTTCAGGAAACCTTGCGCATCCTCGGGGTGCAGCCAGACATGAACGTCAAGCCGCAGATCTTCGGCGAGCCGGTGGAGGAGACGTTCTGATGGTGCAGACGCTCGTCCATCCCGAGGCCGTGGCCCAGTGGCTGCGCGCCAGCGTCACCGGCGGGCTGGTGTGTGACAGCCGCCGCGTGCGCGTGGGCGACGGCTTCGTGGCATGGCCTGGTGCGGCCACCGACGGCCGCCGCTTCGTGGCCGACGCGCTGCGCGGCGGCGCCAGCGCAGCCGTGGTCGAGCGCGAAGGCCTGGACGCCTTCGATTGCCGCAACGATCCACGCGTGTTGGCCGTGCCCGGCCTCAAGGCCCAGGCCGGCCCCATCGCCAGCGCCTGGTGCCACGAGCCCAGCGGCGCGCTCGACGTGATCGCCATCACCGGCACCAACGGCAAGACCTCCAGCGCCTGGTGGGCGGCGCAGCTGCTGTCGGCCTGCAACCGGCCCGCGGCGGTGGTGGGCACGTTGGGCATCGGCCGCCCCGGCGCGGCCTTGCTGGCCACCGGCCTGACCACGCCCGACCCGGTGATGCTGCAGCAGGAGCTGCGCGGCTTCGTGGACCAGGGCCTGCGCGCCTGCGCCATCGAGGCCTCGTCGATCGGCCTGGAGGAAGGGCGCCTGAACGGCACGCGCGTGGCGGTGGCCGTGTTCACCAACTTCACCCAAGACCACCTCGACTACCACGGCAGCATGGACGCCTACTGGGCCGCCAAGCAGCGCCTGTTTGATTGGCCCGGCCTCAAGGCCGCGGTGGTCAACGCCGACGACCCGCACGGCGCCGGCCTGCTGGCGCGCCTGCAGGGGCGGGGGCTGGACCTCTGGCCCGTGGCCATCGACAGCGAGGCGAGACTCGAGGCGCGCGGCGTCGTCACCACGTCCGCCGGCCTGGCGTTCGAACTGATCGAGCGCGACCCGCGCGGCCAGGAGCGGCAACGCCAGGCCTTGAGCCTGCCGCTGGTGGGCCGATACAACGTGCACAACCTGCTGGGCGTGCTGGCCACGGCGCGCGCGCTGGGCGTGCCCTTCGCCGCCGCCGTGCAGGCCTGCGCCGCGCTCACGCCGGTGCCCGGCCGCATGCAGCAGGCCCAGGCCGACGCACCCGGCGCGCCGCTGGTGCTGGTGGACTACGCGCACACGCCCGACGCGCTGGAGAAGGCCCTTCAAGCGCTGCAACCGCTGGCCGCGCGGCGCGGCGGTGCGCTGTGGGTGCTGGTTGGCTGCGGTGGTGACCGTGACCCGGGCAAGCGCCCGCTGATGGGCGCCGTGGCCGAGCGCGAGGCGCGCCACGCCGTGCTGACCAGTGACAACCCGCGCGGTGAAGACCCGGCCGCCATCCTGGCGCAGATGGCGCGCGGCCTGAGCGACCCGGCCGCCGCGCGCACCGTGGTCGACCGCGCCGAGGCCATCGCGCTGGCGGTGCGCGAGGCCGCGCCCGCCGACGTGGTGCTCATCGCCGGCAAGGGCCACGAGGACTACCAGGAGGTGCGGGGCGTGAAGTCGCCGTTCTCCGACATCGAACACGCGCGCCGCGCGCTTGCGCTGCGCCGGGAGGCCGCATGAAAACCCTGGCCGAACTGCTCACCACGCTGCCCGGCGCGCGCGCCGTCGGCCGCATCGCCGCGCCCATTCAGCGCGTGCATTCCGACACCCGCAGCCTGCGCGCCGGCGACCTGTTCGTGGCGCTGCAGGGCGAGCGCTTCGACGCCCATCACTTCCTGCCGCAGGCGGCGGCCGCCGGCGCGGTGGCCGCGCTCGCGCAGCGCGGCCTGGCCGAGGCTGGCCTGCCCGGTGTTGAGGTGCCCGACTCGCGTGCCGCCCTGCTGCAGCTGGCGCAGGCCTGGCGCGCCCAGTTCACGCTGCCGCTGATCGCCGTGACCGGCAGCAATGGCAAGACCACGGTCACGCAGATGGTCGCCAGCATTCTGCGCGCCCACGCTGGCGAGGCCGCGCACGCCACACAGGGCAATTTCAACAACGACATCGGCGTGCCGCTCACGCTGCTGCGCCTGAACGCGCGGCACCGCTGCTCGGTGATCGAGCTTGGCATGAACCACCCGGGCGAGATCGCCCAGCTCGCCGCCGTGGCGGCGCCGACGGTGGCCCTGGTGAACAACGCGCAGCGCGAGCACCTGGAGTTCATGAGCTCGGTGGAGGCCGTGGCGCGCGAGAACGGCACCGCCATCGCGGCGCTCGGCGCCGATGGCGTGGCCGTGTTTCCCAGCGACGACGTGCACACCCGCGTCTGGCAGGCGCTGGCCGGCGCGCGGCGCAGCCTCACGTTCAGCGACACCGACCCCGAGGCCACCGTGCGCGCGCACAGCGCGGAGTGGCGCGACGGTGCCTGGGCGCTGCACATCGCCTCGCCGCTGGGCGATGCCGAGGTGGGGCTTCGCATCGCGGGCCGGCACAACGTGCGCAACGCGCTCGCGGCCGCGGCCTGCGCGGTGGCCGCCGGTGTGCCGCTGGACGCCATCGTGCGCGGGCTGGAGGCGTTCGAGCCGGTGGGCGGCCGCTCGCGCGCCATCACCGTCACCGTTGGTGGCCGCGTGCTCACGCTGATCGACGACAGCTACAACGCCAACCCCGATTCCGTGCGCGCCGCGATCGATGTGCTGGCCTCGTTGCCCGCGCCGCACCTGCTGGTGCTGGGCGACATGGGCGAGGTCGGTGACCAGGGCCAGGCCTTCCACCTGGAGGTGCTGCGCCACGCCTTCGCGCGCGGCATCGACGAGGTGCGCGTGAGCGGCACGGCCATGTGCGAGGCCGCCGAGGCCCTGCGCGCGGCCGGTGAACCCGCGCCGCGCTGCGTCGCCGAGGTGGACGCGCTCGCCACCGACGTGGCCGCCGAGGTGGCCACCGGGGTGGTGGCCAGCGTGCTCGTCAAGGGCTCGCGCTTCATGCGCATGGAGCGCGTGGTGCGGGCCGTGCGCGTGCTCGACCCGACGCAGGCCGACAACCACAAGGATTCCTCCCATGCTGCCTAGCATTGCCCTCTGGCTGCAAGGCCTGTCCCCCGAGCTGGGCTTCCTGCGGGTGTTCCAGTACCTCACCTTCCGCGCCGTCATGGCCGCCATGACAGCCTTGGTGGTCGGCCTGGTGGCCGGCCCCTGGTTCATCCGCCGCCTCGCCGCGCTCAAGATCGGCCAGCCGATCCGCGAGTACGCGATGCAGACCCACCTGAGCAAGGGCGGCACGCCCACCATGGGCGGCGTGCTGATCCTGTTCGCCATCGCGGCGTCCACGCTGCTGTGGTTCAACTGGAGCAACCGCTTCGTCTGGATCGTGCTCATCGTGACCCTGGGCTTCGGCGCCATCGGCTGGGCCGACGACTGGCGCAAGGTGGTGCACAAGAACCCCGAGGGCATGCGCTCGCGCGAGAAGTACTTCTGGCAGTCGCTGATCGGCCTGGTGGCGGCCTTCTACCTCGTGTTCGCGGTGTCCGAGACCAGCAACGCGCGCGTGCTGGAACTCTTCATCGACTGGGTGGGTTCGGGCTTCACGCTGGACCTGCCGCCGCAGTCGGGCTTCATCGTGCCGTTCTTCAAGGAAGTGAGCTACCCGCTGGGCGTGGCCGGTTTCGTCATCCTCACCTATCTGGTCATCGTGGGCGCGAGCAACGCGGTCAACCTCACCGACGGCCTGGACGGTCTGGCCATCATGCCGGTGGTGATGGTGGGCTCGGCCCTGGGCATCTTCGCCTACGTCACCGGCAACGCGGTGTTCGCGCGCTACCTGCTGCTGCCACACATCCCGGGCTCGGGCGAGCTGCTCATCTTCTGCGCCGCCATGGCCGGCGCCGGCCTGGCCTTCCTCTGGTTCAACACCCACCCGGCGCAGGTCTTCATGGGCGACGTCGGCGCGCTGGCGCTCGGCGGCGCGCTGGGCACCATCGCGGTCATCGTGCGCCAGGAGATCCTGCTTGCCATCATGGGCGGCATCTTCGTGGTCGAGGCGCTGTCGGTGATGCTGCAGGTCACGTACTTCAAGTACACCAAGAAGCGCTACGGCGAAGGCCGGCGCCTGTTCCAGATGGCGCCGCTGCACCACCACTTCGAGAAGAAGGGGTGGAAGGAAACCCAGGTGGTGGTGCGCTTCTGGATCATCACGATGCTGCTGTGCCTGATCGGCCTGTCCACGCTCAAGCTGCGATGAAAGACCAGCACGTCCTCATTCTCGGTCTGGGCACCTCAGGGCTGTCCATGGCCTGCTGGTGCGCGCGCGAAGGCGCTCGCGTGACCGTGGCCGACACGCGGGCCGCGCCGCCGCAGCTCATGGCGCTGCAGGGCGCCTGCCCCGAGGCGCGCTTCGTGAGTGGCGCCTTCGACGAGGCCCTGCTGGCCCGCGAGCCCTGGGCCTTCATCGCGCGCAGCCCCGGCCTGATGCCGGCCGAGCTGCAGGACGTGTTCGCTGTCGCCCGCGAGCGCGGCGTGCCGGTGCTCACCGAACTGGATCTGTTCGCCCAGGCCCTGAGGGACCTGTCGCGGCGCGAGCGCTTCCCCTACCGCCCGCAGGTGCTGGGCATCACGGGCACCAACGGCAAGACCACGGTCACCTCGCTCGCCGGGCAGTTGCTGGACCGCGCGGGCTGGTCCGTGGCGGTGGCGGGCAACATCGGCCCGGCCCTGCTGGACGTGCTGGCCGCCGCGCTGCGCGCGGAGGCCGTGGCTCAGGCGGCCGACGATCAGCGCGAGGCGGCGCAAGCCGCCGAGGCCGAGGCTCTGGCCGAACAGGCGAAGGCCGTGGCAGCGGCGTCGCCCGCCGAGCCCGAACCCGAGGACACGCCGCCGGGCGAAGCGCCGGTGCCCGCCGTTGGCGAGGCGCCAGCCGAGCCCGGGGCCAGCGACGGCCCCGTCGCCGCCGAGACCTCGCCCGCCGACGAAGCCGCGCCCGCCGCACCGGACGATGAGGGCCCCGCGCTCATCGCGCCGCCGCCGCCCGAGCCGCCCCAACCCCCGCACCTGCCGCGCGTGTGGGTGCTCGAGCTGTCCAGCTTCCAGCTCGACGGCACCGCCTCGGGCGCCTGGGCCTCGGTGCCCACGGCGGCCACGCTGCTCAACCTCACCGAGGACCACCTCGACTGGCACGGCGGCATGGACGCCTATGCCCAGGCCAAGGCCGCCGTGTTCGGCGAGCGGGCGCTCATGGTGCTCAACCGCGACGATGAGCGCGTGATGGCCCTCAAGCCCGGGCTGGTGACGGTCAAGGTCGGCAACCGCAACCGCCAGGTGCCGGCGCGCCAGTGGTGCAGCTTCGGCCTGGACGCGCCCAACCGCGCGGGCGACTGGGGCCTGGAAACCGTCAATGGCATGACCTGGCTGGTGCGCGCGCTGGCGCTCGACGAAACCCGCGCCAAGGGCCGTGCGCAGGAGGACGAAGAGATCTATTTCCAGCGCCTCATGCCCGCCGAGGCCCTGCGCATCCGCGGTCGCCACAACGCGGCCAACGCGCTGGCCGCGCTGGCGCTGGCCACCTCCACCGGCGCGCCGCTGGCGCCCATGTTGCATGGACTGCGCGAGTACCGCGGCGAGCCGCACCGCATGGAGCCCGTGGCCATCGTGGACGAGGTCGAATACTTCGACGACAGCAAGGGCACCAACGTGGGCGCCACGCTGGCGGCCGTCAATGGCCTGGGCGCCGAGCGCCGGCTGGTGGTGATCCTGGGTGGCGACGGCAAGGGGCAGGATTTCCGCCCGCTGGCCGCGCCACTGGCGCGCCATGCGCGCGCCGTGGTCTTGATCGGCCGCGACGCGCCGCGCGTGCGCGCCGCCGTGGAAGAGGCGCTGCGCGGTGCCGACGTGCCCCTGCACGACGCGGGTGAACTCGTGGCCGCCGTGCCCCTGGCCGCCGAGCTCGCGCGCCCGGGCGACGCCGTGTTGATGTCGCCGGCCTGCGCCAGCCTGGACCAGTTCCGCAACTACGTGCACCGCGGCGAGGTGTTCGTCGCCGCCGTGCGCGAGCTCGCCGAGTCGCGCGGTATGAGCCTGGAGGGCGGCCTGTGAGCCGGCGCAAGACCGCCGCCGCCCAGGGGCCCGGCCTGATGGCCCGCCTCGGGGCCGGCCTGCGCGAGCGCCTGCGCGGCTGGCTGCCGTCCTGGGCCGCTGGCGCGCTGGTGGGGGCGGGCGGCGACGGTATCCCGGTGCGCCTGTCCAGCCGCAGCTACGGCCGCCAGCGCGGCGCTCCCGTGGGGGTCACCGGTTTCGACCAGCCCCTGCTGTGGGTGGTGTTCTCGCTGATGGCCTGGGGGCTGGTGATGGTCTATTCGGCCTCCATCGCGCTGCCCGACAACCCGCGCTTCGAGAACTACGCGCACACGCACTTCGTGCTGCGCCACGGCCTGTCGATGGCGATCGCCTTCGTCGCCGCGCTGCTGGCCTTCCAGGTCCCCATGCAGCGCTGGGAGCAGCTCGCGCCCTGGCTGTTCGGCCTCGCGCTGCTGCTCATGGTGGTGGTGCTGGTGGTGGGCAAGGGCGTCAACGGCGCGCACCGCTGGATCTCGCTGGGCGTGATGAACTTCCAGCCCTCGGAGCTGGGCAAGCTCGCGGTGCTGCTCTACGCCGCCAGCTACATGGTCCGCAAGATGGAGATCAAGCAGAACTTCTGGCAGGCCGTGCTGCCCATGGCCGTGGCCCTGGGTGTGGTGGGCGTGCTGCTGCTGGCCCAGCCCGACATGGGCGCCTTCATGGTGATCGTGGTCATCGCCATGGGCATCCTGTTCCTGGGCGGCGTCAATGCGCGCATGTTCTTTCTCATCGCCCTGGTGGTGGTGGCCGCCTTCGCGCTGATGATCATGGCCAGCGAGTGGCGCCGCGAGCGCATCTTTGCCTACCTCGATCCCTGGAGCGCCGAACACGCCCTGGGCAAGGGTTACCAGCTCTCGCACGCGCTGATCGCCTTCGGTCGCGGCCAGATCTTCGGCGTGGGCCTGGGCGGCAGCGTGGAGAAGCTCAACTGGCTGCCCGAGGCGCACACCGACTTCCTGCTCGCCGTCATCGGCGAGGAATTCGGCCTGCTGGGCGTGCTCACGCTGATCGCCCTGTTCCTGTGGCTCACGCGGCGCATCATGCACATCGGCCGCCAGGCCATCGCGCTCGACCAGGTCTTCTCCGGCCTGGTGGCGCAGGGCGTGGGCCTGTGGTTCGGCTTCCAGGCCTTCATCAACATCGGCGTGAACCTGGGCGCCCTGCCCACCAAGGGCCTGACGCTGCCCTTCATGAGCTACGGCGGCTCGGCCATCCTGCTCAACCTGGTCGCGCTGGCGGTCGTGCTGCGGGTCGACTTCGAGAACCGCCAGATGATGAAGGGGGGCCGCACGTGAGCACACGCCAGCCCTGCGCCCTGATCATGGCCGGTGGCACCGGCGGCCACATCTTTCCCGGGCTCGCGGTGGCCGAGGCGCTGCGCGCGCGCGGCTGGCGCGTGCACTGGCTGGGCGCGCCCGGCAGCATGGAAAGCCGGCTGGTGCCGCCGCGCGGCTTCGCGCTGGACACCATCGATTTCGGCGGCCTGCGTGGCAAGGGCCTGCTCACCAAGCTGCTGCTGCCGCTGAACCTGTTGCGCGCCTTCTGGCAAAGCGTGCAGGTGGTGCAACGCGTGAAGCCCGACGTGCTGGTGGGCCTGGGCGGCTACATCACCTTCCCGGGCGGGATGATGGGCGTGCTGCTGAGCAAGCCCCTGGTGCTGCACGAACAGAACTCCATCGCAGGCCTGGCGAACAAGGTGCTGGCCGAGGTGGCCGACCGCCGCTTCTGCGCCTTCCCGAACGCGCTGTCCAAGGCCCAGTGGGTGGGCAACCCGATGCGCGCGGCCTTCCTGAACCAGCCCGCGCCGGCCGAGCGCTTCGCGGGTCGCACGGGCCCGCTGCGCCTGCTGGTGGTGGGCGGCAGCCTGGGCGCGCAGGCGCTCAACCGTGTCGTGCCGCAGGCGCTGGCCCTGATCCCCGAAGCCCAGCGCCCGGTGGTGCTGCACCAGAGCGGCGAGAAGCAGATCGACGAGCTGCGCGCCAACTACACCAGCGCCGGTGTGGCGGCCGAGCTCACCCCCTTCATCGAGGACACCGCCAGCGCCTACGCCGAGGCCGATCTGGTCATCGGCCGCGCCGGCGCGAGCACGGTGACCGAGCTGGCCGCCGTGGGCGCGGCCTCGCTGCTGGTGCCGTTTCCGGCCGCGGTGGACGACCACCAGACGCACAACGCGCGCTTCCTGGTCGACGCCGGCGCGGCCTGGCTGGAGGCGCAGGCCGGCCTCACGCCCGACAAGCTCGCCTTGCTGTTGCAGGGCCTGGACCGCGCCCAGCTGCAGGCCATGGCCGAAAAGGCGCGCGCCGTGGCCAAGACCGGCGCCACCGAGGCCGTGGTCGGCGCCTGCCTCGAACTCGCGAAAGTCAGGACCGAATGAAGCACGCCATCCGTCACATCCACTTCGTCGGCATCGGCGGCGCGGGCATGAGCGGCATCGCCGAGGTGCTGCTCAACCAGGGCTACACCATCTCCGGCAGCGACCTGGGCGAGAGCGCGACGACGCGCCGCCTCGAGTCCCTGGGCGCGAAGGTGTGCATCGGCCACGAGGCCAGGCATATCGAGGGCGCCGACGCCATCGTCACCTCCACCGCCGTGAAGCCCGACAACCCCGAGGTGGTGGCCGCGCACGCCAGGCTGGTGCCGGTGGTGCCGCGCGCGGTGATGCTGGCCGAGCTGATGCGCATGAAGAAGGGCGTGGCCATCGCCGGCACGCACGGCAAGACCACCACCACCAGCCTGGTGGCCAGCGTGCTGGCCGAGGCCGGCCTGGACCCGACCTTCGTGATCGGCGGGCGCCTGAACAGCGCCGGCGCCAACGCAGCCCTGGGCAGCGGCGAGTACATCGTGGTCGAGGCCGACGAGTCCGACGCCTCCTTCCTCAACCTGCTGCCGGTGATCTCGGTCGTCACCAATATCGACGCCGACCACATGGACACCTACGGCCACGACTTCGGCCGCCTCAAGGGTGCCTTCGTGGACTTCCTGCACAAGATGCCCTTCTACGGCGCGGCCGTGGTCTGCGTGGACGACGCCGCGATCCGCGAGATCCTGCCGCAGATCGCGCGCCCCATCACCAGCTACGGCCTGAGCGAGGACGCCCAGGTGCGCGCGCTGAACGTGCGCGCGGTCGGCGGCCAGATGCACTTCACCGTGCAGCGCCGCAACGGCGTGGCCCTGCCCGATCTGGACGTGGTGCTCAACCTGCCGGGCCAGCACAACGTGCTCAACGCGCTCGCCGCCATCGGCATCGCGGTCGAGCTGGGCGTGCCCGACGCGGCCGTGCTGCAGGCACTGGCCAGCTTCAAGGGCGTGGGCCGGCGCTTCCAGCGCTATGGCGAGGCGCGCCTGGCCGACGGCGGCCACGCCACCATCGTCGACGATTACGGCCACCACCCGGTGGAGATGGCCGCGACCATCGCCGCCGCGCGTGGCGCCTTCCCGGGGCGGCGCCTGGTGCTGGCCTTCCAGCCGCACCGCTACACCCGCACGCGCGACTGCTTCGAGGACTTCGTGAAGGTCATTGGCCAGGCCGACGCCGTGCTGCTGGCCGAGGTCTACGCGGCCGGCGAAGCGCCCATCGTGGCCGCCGACGGCCGCTCGCTGGCGCGCGCGCTGCGCGTGGCCGGCAAGCTGGAGCCGGTGTTCGTGGACGACGTGGCCGACATGCCGCGCGCGGTGCTGGACAACGCCCGCGACGGCGACGTGGTGCTGTGCATGGGCGCCGGCACCATCGGCACGGTGGCGGGACGAATCATGGAGTTGGCGAAATGACGGGCAAGGACTTTGGCAAGGTGGCGGTGCTCATGGGCGGGCGTTCCGCCGAACGCGAGGTATCGATCATGTCGGGCACCGGCGTGCTCAAGGCCCTGCGGTCCAAGGGCGTGGACGCGCATGCCTTCGATCCGGCCGAGCGCGACATGAGCGAGCTCAAGCGCGACGGCTTCGCGCGCTGCTTCATCGCGCTGCACGGCCGCTTCGGCGAGGACGGCACGGTGCAGGGCGCGCTGGAGTTGCTGGGCATCCCCTACACCGGCCCCGGCGTGATGGCCTCGGCCGTGGCCATGGACAAGCTCATGACCAAGCGCATCTGGGTGGCCGAGGGCCTGTCCACGCCGGCCTGGCGCCAGGTGCGCAGCGCGGCCGAGACGCGCGCCGCCTTCGAGGCGCTGGGCTCGCCCATGATCGTCAAGCCCGTGCGCGAGGGCTCCACGATCGGCCTCACCAAAGTGGTGAGCGCCGAGCAGTGCGAGGCCGCCTACGCCCTGGCCGCCCAGCAGGATCCGATGGTGATGTGCGAGCAGTTCATCGCTGGCGACGAAGTCACCTGCCCGGTGCTCGGCACGGGCGGGTCGGCCCGCGCGCTGCCGGTCATCCGCATCGTGGCGCCCGACGGCAACTACGACTACCAGAACAAGTACTTCACCGACGACACGCAGTACCTGGTGCCCTGTGGCCTGCCCGAGGGCGAGGAGGCCGCCATCCAGGCCCTGGTGCTCAAGGCCTTCCTGGCGCTGGACTGCCGCGGCTGGGCGCGCGCCGACGTGATGATCGACGCCGCCACGCGCAAGCCCTACCTGCTGGAGATCAACACCTCGCCCGGCATGACCGGCCACTCGCTCGTGCCGATGTCGGCGCGCGCGGCGGGCATTTCCTACGAAGACCTGTGCGTGCGCCTGCTGGCCACTGCCGCGCTGGACAACGCCTGATCCACCGCCCATGCCCACGACGACCGACATGCCCCTGGACGTGAAGCTGATGGCCTTGGCCACCCAGCTTCTGCTGGGCGTGTTCGCCTTGCTCGCGCTCGGCGCGCTCGGCACCTGGGCCGTGCGCCACCCGGCCTGGACGGTCAAGGGCATCAGCGTGCATGGCGATGTGGCGCACCAGAACGCCGTGGGCCTGCGCGCCCAGCTGGCCACGCAGATGCGCGCGCGCCTGTCGTCCAGCTTCCTCACCGTCGACCTGGACCAGGTGCGCCAGATGTTCGAGCAGGTGCCCTGGGTGCGCCGCGCCGTGGTGCAGCGCGATTTCCCCAACCGCCTGCGCGTGACCCTGCAGGAGCACGACGCCGTGGCCTGGTGGGGCGAAGCGGGCTCGGGCGAACTGGTCAACTCCCACGGCGAGGTTTTCGAGGCCAGCCCGGACGACATCGATCAATTGCCCGAACTCGCCGGCCCCGAGGACCGTGCGGGCGAGGTGCTGGCCATGCACAAGGCCCTGCAGGCGCAGTTCGCGCGCCTGGAGCTTGGCCTGGATCGCCTGGAGCTCGGCGAGCGTGGCGCCTGGCGCGCGCGGCTGCACAGCGGCGCGGTCGTCGAACTCGGCCGCGGCACGCCAGAGGAACTGCAGGCCCGCGTGCAGCGCTTCGTCGGCACCTTGCCCCAGCTCACCGAACGCACCGCAGGCGCGCTGCAGACCGTGGACCTGCGCTACCCCAACGGCTATGCGCTGCGCATCCGCGGCGTGACGACCACCAGCGACCACCCCGCCAACCCCCGCACACCCACGAATCGGTAACGCCCGCACCATCATGCCCAAGGAATACAAGGACCTCGTCGTCGGACTCGACATCGGCACCGCCAAGATCATGGTGGTGGTGGCCGAGGTACAGGCCGGCGGCACGCTCAAGCTGGCCGGGCTGGGTGTGGCCGCGAGCCACGGCCTCAAGCGCGGCGTGGTGGTCAACATCGACGCGACGGTGCAAAGCATCCAGCAGGCCCTGAAAGAGGCCGAGCTGATGGCCGACTGCCGCATCGCGCGCGTCTACACCGGCATCACCGGCAGCCACATCCGCGGCATCAACAGCAGCGGCATGGTGGCCATCAAGGACCGCGAGGTCAGCGCCACCGACGTGGCGCGCGTGATCGAAACCGCCAAGGCCATCAACATCTCCACCGACCAGCGCCTGCTGCTGGTCGAGCCGCAGGAGTTCGTGATCGACGGCCAGGAGGTCAAGGAGCCGATCGGCATGAGCGGCATCCGCCTCGAAGCCAAGGTGCACATCGTCACCGGCGCCCAGAGCGCGGCCGAGAACATCATCAAGTGCGTGCGCCGCTGCGGGCTGGAGGTCGACCAGCTGATGCTCAACCCCCTGGCGAGCAGCCAGGCGATCCTGACCGACGACGAGAAGGAGCTGGGCGTGGCGCTGGTCGACATCGGCGCCGGCACCACCGACGTGGCCATCTTCTCGGGCGGCGCGATCCGCCACACCGCGGTGATTCCGATTGCCGGCGACCTGATCACGAGCGACATCGCCATGGCGCTGCGCACGCCCACCAAGGACGCCGAGGACATCAAGGTGGACAGTGGCTGCGCCAAGCAGCTGCTGGCCGACCCCGACACGCAGGTGGAGGTGCCGGGCCTGGGCGACCGCGGCCCGCGCCTGCTGGGCAAGCAGGCCCTGGCCGGCGTGATCGAACCGCGCGTGGAGGAAATCTTCTCGCTGGTGCAGCAGGTGTTGCGCGACAGCGGGCACGAGGAAATGCTCTCCAGCGGCATCGTGCTCACGGGCGGCAGCGCGGTCATGCCCGGCATGGTGGAACTCGGCGAGGACATCTTCCTCAAGCCGGTGCGCCGAGGCGTGCCCAACTACACCAGCGCGCTGTCCGACATGGTGGCGCAGACGCGCGCGGCGACGGTGATGGGCCTGCTGGAAGAAGCGCGGCTGGCGCGCGTGCGCGGCCACAAGGTGGCGCAGAAGGCGGGCTCCATGTCGGGCACGCTGGAGCGCGTGAAGAACTGGTTCATGGGAACGTTCTGATGCCCTGGACGATCTCCCTCACCACGCACGGCCCGCCGCAGTGGCGGCCGCCGGGGCGGCGCCGACGACGAGGACGGTGTGCCAAACACACCGGTCCCCCCGGATGACCTGAACCCTTGTCCCCATTTCCGTTTTCACATTCAAAGCATCGCCGGTGGCACGGCAACAGAACAGGCAACTGCAAAGGAGCACCCAATGAGCATCGAAATGATCGAAGTTGAAGAATTCAACCTGGGCACGCAGATCAAGGTCATCGGCGTGGGCGGCGGCGGCGGCAACGCGGTCGAGCACATGATCGCCCGCCAGGTCCAGGGCGTGGAGTTCATCTGCGCCAACACCGACGCGCAGGCGCTGGCGCGCAGCGCCTCGCACAAGACCATCCAGCTGGGCGTCACGGGCCTGGGCGCGGGCAGCAAGCCCGAGAAGGGCCGCGAGGCCGCCGAAGGCGCCGTGGACAGCATCCGCGAGGCCATCGAAGGCGCGCACATGCTGTTCATCACCGCCGGCATGGGCGGCGGCACCGGCACCGGTGCGGCGCCCGTGATCGCGCGCGTGGCCAAGGAAATGGGCATCCTCACGGTGGGTGTGGTCACCAAGCCCTTCGACTGGGAAGGCGGCCGCCGCATGGTCAACGCCGACCAGGGCCTGGCCGAACTCGAGGCCAACGTGGACTCGCTGATCGTGGTGCTGAACGAGAAGCTGCTGGACGTGCTGGGCGACGACATCACCCAGGACGAGGCATTCGCGCACGCCAACGACGTGCTCAAGAACGCCGTGGGCGGCATCGCCGAAATCATCAACGAGTACGGCAACGTCAACGTGGACTTCGAGGACGTGCGCACGGTGATGGGCGAGCCCGGCAAGGCCATGATGGGCACCGCCACGGCGTCCGGCCCGGACCGCGCGCGCATCGCCGCCGAGCAGGCCGTGGCCTGCCCGCTGCTGGAGGGCATCGACCTGTCGGGTGCCAAGGGCGTGCTGGTGCTGGTGACGGCGGCCAAGGGCTCGCTGAAGCTGGCCGAGTCCAAGCTGGCCATGAACACCATCCGCGCCTACGCCTCGGCGGAAGCGCACGTGATCTACGGCGCCGCCTACGACGACAGCCTCGGCGACGAGATGCGCGTCACCGTGGTCGCCACGGGCCTGTCGCGCCAGGGCCAGCAGCGCCGCCAGCCGCCGCTGCAGGTGCTGCGCACCGGCACGGACGACGTGCCGTTCAACGTGCCCACGGTGAACCAGGCCGTTGGCGGCCCGGGCGCGGGCACGGCCCAGCCGGATTACCAGCACATGGCCGTGCCCAGCGTGTGGCGCACCAACCGCACCCAGGCGGCGGCCAAGGTGGACGCGCTGGCCTCGGGCGGCATGGACGACTTCGAGATCCCGGCCTTCCTGCGCAAGCAGGCCGACTGAGCGCCAGGGGGCGGGCCAGGCCCGCCCCTATCGCGGTCATCGCCTTTTCCCACCATGGCCTGGGGTAGAGAAACCTACAATTCGAGGATGCTTGCGCAACGCACCCTCAAATCCCTGACCAAGGCCGTTGGCGTCGGCCTGCACAGCGGTCAGCGCGTTGAGCTGACCCTGCGCCCCGCCGCGCCCGACACCGGCATCGTGTTCCGACGCATCGACCTGCCCGAGCCGGTCGACATTCCCGTCAACGCGCTGTCCGTCAGCGACACCCGCCTGGCGTCCACCATCGCCAACGGCGGCGCCAAGGTACACACCATCGAGCATCTGATGAGTGCCTGTGCCGGCCTGGGCCTGGACAACCTGCTCATCGACATCACCGCCGAAGAGGTGCCCATCCTCGACGGCTCTTCTGCTTCCTTCGTCTACCTGCTGCAAAGCGCGGGCATCGCCACGCAGAACGCGCCCAAGCGCTTCATCCGCGTCCTTGAACCCGTGGAGGTGCGCGAAGGCGAAGGCCGCGGCCTGAAGTGGGCGCGGCTCGAGCCGTACCACGGCTACAAGCTCAGCTTCGAAATCGAGTTCGACCACCCGGCCGTCAACGCCTCGGGGCAGCGCGTGGAATTCGACCTCGGCAGCGGCAACTACGCGCGCGAAATCGCGCGCGCGCGCACCTTCGGCTTCACGAAAGACGTGGAGATGATGCGTTCTCACGGCCTGGCGCTGGGCGGCGGCCTGGACAACGCCATCGTCATGGACGACGTCAAGGTGCTCAACGCCGACGGCCTGCGCTACGGCGACGAGTTCGCCAAGCACAAGATCCTCGACGCCATGGGCGACCTGTACATCGTCGGCAAGCCGCTGCTGGCCGCCTACAGCGCCTTTCGCAGCGGCCACGCCATGAACAACCAGTTGCTGCGCGCGCTGCTCGACCGGCCGCAGGCCTACGAACTGGTGAGCTTCGAGAACGAGCGCGAGGCCCCGCGCGGTTTTGCCCAGGTCGCCCCGGCCTGGTGAGGCGGCGCCGCGCATGCTGCTGTTCCGCTGGGCTGTCTTGCTGCTGCTGATCGCGGCCGGCGTGTGCTTCGCCTTCTACGCGGGCACCGGCCAGCCGCGCTACCGCCAGTGGGGCCTGGTGATCCTCAAATGGACGGTGATCGCGGCCCTGGGCTTCTTCGCGGTGCTGGTGCTCGAGCGGCTGCTGTAGTGATCCCCCGCCGCCCAGGGGATACCCGGGCGCCGGGGCCCGGCTCGGGGGGGCTGGGTGGTAGCATGCCCGATGCTCATGAAGACCGACCCTGACCAGCCCCCGGCCACGCCGCCTTCCGGCGACGAAGGCGTGCCCGTGTCCGTCAAGATCCGCGAACGCCTCAAGGCCGCGCGCCAACGCTTCCACTCCAACGACAACATCGCCGAGTTCATCCAGCCCGGCGAACTCGAGAAGCTGCTCGACGAGGTCACGGAGAAGATGCAGGGCGTGCTCGAGGCCATGGTGATCGACACCGAGAGCGATCACAACACCGGCAACACCGCGCGCCGCGTGGCCAAGATGTACCTCAAGGAGGTCTTCGCGGGCCGCTACGTCAAAGGCCCGGCGGTCACCGAATTCCCCAACGCCGAGCACCTCAACGAGCTCATGATCGTGGGCCCGATCACCGTGCGCAGCGCCTGCAGCCACCACTTCTGCCCGGTCATCGGCAAGCTGTGGATAGGCGTCATGCCCAACGAGCACACCAACGTCATCGGCCTGTCCAAGTACGCACGCCTGGCCGAGTGGATCATGGGCCGCCCGCAGATCCAGGAAGAGGCCGTGATCCAGCTCGCCGACCTGATCCAGGAGAAGACGCAGCCCGACGGCCTGGCCATCGTGATGGAGGCCAGCCACTACTGCATGGCCTGGCGCGGCGTCAAGGACATGGACAGCAAGATGATCAACTCGGTGATGCGCGGCGTCTTTCTCAAGGACGCCAACCTGCGCCGCGAATTCCTCGCCCTCGTTCCCCGCTGAAACCCTTCCCCAGGAAAGAAGCCAACATGCTGGTCCGTCTGCTCTACGTCAGCCGCGCCGTCGACAAGGACGCCAAGGCCATCGAAGGCATCCTCGAGTCCTCGCGCCAGCACAACCTGTCCTACGGCATCACGGGGGTGCTGTGCTATGGCGGCGGCATCTTCCTGCAGGCCATCGAAGGTGGCCGGGGCCCGGTCAACCACCTCTACAACCACATCGTGGCCGACCCGCGCCACAAGGACGTGGTACTGCTGCACTACCAGGAGATCAGCGAGCGCCGCTTCGGCGGCTGGACCATGGGGCAGGTCAACCTCGCCAAGCTCAACACCTCCATCGTGCTCAAGTACTCCGAGCGCCCCGAGCTCGACCCCTATGCGGTCTCGGGCGAGGTCTCGCTGGCGCTGCTCGAAGAGCTGATGGCCACGGCCAGCATCATCGGCCGCGCCTGATCGGCCCGGGCCCGCCCGGCACCGTTCCATGGCGCTCGATGCGTTCCTGCTCATCCTGCTCGCGGGCCTGATCCACGCGGGCTGGAACATCGCCGCCAAGCACGCGGGCGGGGACACGCGCTTCGCCTGGTTCTCCTCCGCGCTGATCGCCGTGATCTGGGCGCCTGTGGGCTGGTGGTTCGCGCGCAGCGAACTGCCGCGCTGGGGCTCCACCGAATGGGCCATGGTGGTGGCCAGCGGCGTCATCCACGTTGTCTACTTCACCACCTTGTTGCGCGGTTACCGGCGCGCCGACCTCACGGTGGTCTACCCGCTGGCGCGCGGCAGCGGCCCGCTGATCACCGCACTGGTGGCGGTGCTGTTCCTCGGCGAGCGCCTGAGCGCGCTCGGCGCCGCCGGCATCGCGGCGGTGGTGGGTGGCGTGTTCCTCATCGCGGGCGGCCCGGGCCTGTGGCGCGCGGCGCATGACCCGGCCAAACGCGAGCGCCTGCACCGCGGCCTCTACTACGGCGCGCTCACGGGCCTGTCCATCGCGGCCTATTCTGTGGTGGACGGCTACGCGGTGAAGGTGCTGCTGATGTCGCCCATCCTGGTCGACTACATGGGCAACCTCGTGCGGCTGGTGCTGTTCTCGCCGCGTGTGCTGAGCGACCGCGCCGAGGCACTGCGCCTGTGGCGCCTGCAGTGGCGCCACGCGCTGCTGGTGGCGATGCTCAGTCCGGTGGCCTACGTGCTGGTGCTGTTCGCCATGCAGCGCGCGCCGCTGTCGCACGTGGCGCCGGCGCGCGAGGTGTCCATGCTGTTCGCCGCGCTCATCGGTGGCCACCTGCTGCGCGAGGGCGACCGGGGCCTGCGCATCCTGGGCGCGCTGTGCATCGGACTGGGCGTGGCGGCGCTGGCCCTGGCCTGAGTTGGTGTGGGTTCGGCCATGGACTTCACGCTGCTGGGCTGTGATTTCACGAGCGCGCCGACGCGGCGCAAGCCCATCGTGCTGGCCGTGGGCCGCGCCGAGCGGGGCCGCGTGCTGCTCGACGCCATCGAGCGTTTCGAATCGCTGGACGCCTGGGGCGAGCGCCTGCGCGCGCCCGGCCCCTGGGTGGGCGGCTTCGATCTGCCGTTCGGCTTGCCACGCGAGCTGGTGCAGGCCCTGGGCTGGCCCCAGGACTGGCGCGCCTGCATGGCGCACTACGCGGCGCTGCCGCGCGCGGCCATCCGCGAGGCCTTCGCGGCCTTTTGCGACGCACGCCCGGTGGGCGGCAAGTTCGCGCACCGCGCCACCGATGGGCCGGCCGGCTCGAGCCCGAGCATGAAGTGGGTGAACCCGCCGGTGGCCTTCATGATGCACGCGGGCGTGCCGCGCCTGATCGCCGCCGGTGCGCACCTGCCCGGCCTGCTCGACGGCGACCCGCAGCGCGTGGCGCTGGAGGCCTATCCCGGCTTGCTCGCGCGCAGCGTGCTGGGTGTGGCGTCCTACAAGAGCGACGACAAGGCCCGGCAGACCGGCGAGCGCCTGATCGCGCGCAAGACCCTGGTGAACGCGCTGGAAAATGGCCATGCGCCCTTGCTGCAGGCGGCTGGCCTGCGGCTGCGGCTCACCCACGCGCAGCGCGACGACCTGGCCGACGACGCCAGCGGCGACCGGCTGGACGCGGTGCTGTGCCTGCTGCAGGCGGCCTGGGCGCTGCAGCGCCGGCGCGCGGGCGATGCGCGCTGGGGCCTGCCGGGCTTCGACCCGCTCGAGGGCTGGATCGTGGGCTCCTAGAATGCCTTCCATGCCCGACGCCCCACCCCTCATCGACCTTCCCCCGCTGCCGCGCGAGCTGCGCTTCGCCTTCGTCGAGGCGTCCTGGCACGCCGACATCGTGCAGCGCTCGCGCGACGCCTTCTTCGCCGAGATGGCGCGCGCCGGCTTCGGGCCCGGGGCGATCGACGTCTTCGACGTGGCGGGCGCCTTCGAAATCCCGCTGCACGTGCAGCGCCTGGCGCAGTCGGGGCGCTACGCGGCCGTGGTGGGCAGCGCGCTGGTGGTGGACGGCGGCGTCTACCGCCACGACTTCGTCGCCGACGCCGTGGTGCGGGCGCTGATGGACGTGCAGCTGAAGACCGGCGTGCCGGTGATCTGCGCGGTGCAGGCGCCGCACCACTTCCACGAACACGTGGAGCACCGCAAGTTCCTGCAGCAGCACTTCGGCGCCAAGGGCACCGAGGCGGCTCAGGCGCTGCTGAGCACGGTGGCCGGCCTGCGGGGGCTCGACGCGCGCGCCTGAGGGGGCTTCCTTGGCGGCGCCGGCATGGCCCCGTCGACGCTGGAGCCCTTGTTGCTCACACCGGGCGCCGGTCCTGGCGCCCAGGCTGGTGCATCATCGGGCCTTCCTGACCATCCAACGGAACCTCCACATGAACCTTGCCAAAGTCGTCGGCGTCGTGCTCATCGCGGCGGGGGCCATCGGCCTCGTCATGGGCAGCTTCACCTACACCAAGGACACCGAGGCCGTGAAGCTCGGCCCGGTGGAGCTCTCGGTCAAGCAGAAGGAAACCATCAACGTGCCCGTGTGGGCCGGCATCGGTGCCATCGCCGTGGGAGTGGTGCTGCTGGTCATGGGCGGCCGCAAGGGTTGATGCGGCGCTTCGCGGCCGCGCTGGCCGGCGCGCTGCTGGCCGGCCTCGCCGTGGCCTCGGCGGCGGGCGAAACGGTCTATTCGGCGCGCGTCATGCGCGTGTTCGACGGCGACACCCTGTGGGTGCAGCCGGCCTCGGGCGGGCGCTGGCGCAAGCTGCGCCTGGACGGCCTCGACGCCCCCGAGATCTGCCAGCGCGTGGGCGTGGCCGCGCGCGACGCCCTGGCCGCTCGCGTGCTCAACCGGTCCGTCACGGTGCATGTGCGCGCGCGCGACGGCTACGGCCGGGGCCTGGCGCGCCTGGCCTTCGCGGGCGAAGACACGAACGCCTGGCTGGTGCGCGCCGGCTGGGCCTGGGCCGCGCGCTGGCGTGGCCAGGGGCGCTACGTGACGGAGGAGGCGCGGGCGCGCGAGGCACGCCGCGGCGTGTGGGGGGGCGGGGAGGCACCCGAGGCACCGCGCGATTTTCGCCGCCGGCACGGGCCCTGCGAGCCGCCCGGGCCGGCGCCGGCCTCAGCCGAGCGCCGAGGCGCCGCCGTGCGCTGAGCCGCAGACAGGGCAGTGCGGGTCGCGCTTGAGCGCGATGTCGTGGAATGCCAGCTCGCGGCCGTCGAGCATGAGCAGGTGGCTGGTGCGGCGCGAGCCCAGGCCCGCGAGGAGCTTCAGCGCTTCGGCCGCCTGCATGCTGCCCACGATGCCCACCAGCGGCGCGAACACGCCCATGGTGGCGCAGCGCACCTCTTCCACGTCGGCGTCGGGAGGAAAAACGCAGGCGTAGCAGGGTGCGTCGGCCACGCGCGGATCGAACACGCCCAACTGGCCGTCGAAGCGGATCGCCGCGCCCGACACCAGCGGTTTGCCGTGGCGCACGCAGGCCCGGTTGACCAACTGGCGCGTGGCGAAGTTGTCGCAGCCGTCGATCACCACGTCGGCCGTGGGCACCCAGGCGTCGAGAAGGGCGTCGTCGGCGCGCTGGTTCAGGGCGGTGACCTGCACGTCTGGGTTGAGGGCGGCGATCGCCTCGCGCACGGACTCGGCCTTGGGCCGACCCACGCGCGCCAGGTTGTGCGCGATCTGGCGCTGCAGGTTGGTTTCGTCGACGGTGTCGTCGTCGATCACCGTGAGCCGCCCGACGCCGGCGCTGCCCAGGTACAGCGCCACCGGCGAGCCCAGCCCGCCCGCGCCGATGAGCAAGGCGTGCGAGGCCAGCAGGCGCTGCTGGCCCTCGACGCCGAGTTCGTCGAGCAGGATGTGGCGCGAGTAGCGCAGCAGTTGGGCGTCGTTCACGCGGTTTGGCGCGACGGGGTCGCGCGGGAAGAGGGCGGCGGGCCGGCGCGCGGCCCGCCGGGGCTCAGTTCTCTTTCTTCTCGTCGGGGCGCACGGTCTGCGATTTGCTGACCACCACCGGCTGGCCCTTGAGGCGGTTCAGCGCCTGCTGAAGCTGGAAGTCCTTGTCGCTGCCGAACTCGGGCACCAGGCGCTGGCCGGGGTTCTTGCGGGCTTCCTCTTCGAGCTTCTTGCGGGCTTCCTCGCGCGCTTCCTCGCGCTTCTTCTCGGCCTCGCGCTGCGCGTCCGTCATGGGGCCGTGCGGCGTGCTGCCCAGGCTGTTGTTCAGGTCGGCCTCGCGGGTGCGCAGGGCGGCGAACAGGTTGCCATCGGCCGTCTCGTCCACCATGACGTCGGGCACGATGCCCTTGCCCTGGATGGACACGCCCGAGGGCGTGTAGTAGCGCGCGGTGGTGAGCTTGAGTCCGGTGTCGGGGCCCAGCGGGCGAACCGTCTGCACCGAGCCCTTGCCGAAGGTCTGGCTGCCCATGACGGTGGCGCGCTTGTGGTCCTGCAGGGCCCCGGCGACGATCTCGCTGGCCGAGGCCGACCCTTCGTTGACCAGCACCACCAGCGGCAGGCGCTTGTAGATGCCCTTGGTGTTCTCGGTCAGGCGGCGGATCGAGTCGTTGCCGCCGCGGCGCAGGTAGTGCTGCGGGATGGCCTTGTAAATGAACTTGCTTTCTTCCAACTGGCCGTTGGTGGACACCACGGTCACGTTCTCGGGCAGGAACACGGCCGACAGGCCGACGGCGGCGTCCAGCAGGCCGCCGGGGTCGTTGCGCAGGTCGAGCACCAGGCCTTTCATGTTCGGGTCGGCGCGGTAGAGGTCTTCGAGCTTGCGCGTGAAGTCGTCGATGGTGCGTTCCTGGAACTGCGAGACGCGCACCCAGGCGTAGCCCGGCTCGACCGTGCGCGACTTCACGCTCACGGTCTTGATTTCCTCGCGCGTGATGGTGACGGTGAAGCTGCGGTCCTCGTCCTTGCGCAGGATGCTCAGCAGCACCTTGGTGCGCGGCTCACCGCGCATGAGCTTGACGGCCTCGTTGATGGTGAGGCCCTTGACGGCGGTGTCGTCGATGCGCGTGATCAGGTCGCCGCTCTTGAGGCCGGCCCGGAACGCGGGCGAGTCCTCGATCGGGGTGACGACCTTGACCAGGCCGTCTTCCATGGTGATCTCGATGCCCACGCCCACGAAGCGGCCGCTGGTGCCCTCGCGGAATTCCTTGAAGGACTTCTTGTCGAAGTACTGCGAGTGCGGGTCGAGGCTGCTCACCATGCCGGAGATGGCGTCCGAGATCAGCTTCTTCTCGTCCACCGGTTCCACATAGTCCGTCTTGACCATGCCGAACACGGCGGCGAGTTGCTGGAGTTCTTCCAGCGGCAGGGGGGTGAGCGTGTTGCGCGCCACCGCCTGCAATTGCACCGTGGTGAGCGCACCGGCCACCGCGCCAATGGCCACCCAGCCAACGGTCCTGAGCTTGGAACCGACCCGCTTCGTCATGGAATCACCTTTGCAATCTGCCCAACAAGGGCCCTTGGCCCTGCGGGCCAATATACACCTTGGAGAATGTGGCCTCGTCGGGGTTCCCCACCGGCCGGCGGCGGTTTCGCCCGTCCAGGCGGGCGCAGGGGCTCAGGCCTTGCCCTGAGCCGCCACGGCGGCGGCGGCCTTGGCGGCCGCTTCGGCGTCGCCCAGGTAGTAGCGGCGGACCGGCTTGAGCTGCTCGTCGAGCTCGTAGACCAGCGGGATGCCATTGGGGATGTTCAGGCCGACGATCTCGGCGTCGGAGATGCCGTCGAGGTATTTCACCAGGGCGCGGATGCTGTTGCCGTGCGCCGCCACCACGACGCGCTTGCCCGACTGGATGGCCGGCGCGAGCGCCTCGTTCCAGAACGGGATGACGCGCGCCACGGTGTCCTTCAGGCATTCCGTCAGCGGCACGTCCTCGGGCTTGAGGCGGGCGTAGCGGCGGTCGCTGCGCTCGCTGCGCGGGTCGCTGGGTTCCAGGGCGGGCGGCGGCGTGTCGTAGCTGCGGCGCCAGACCAGCACCTGCTCGTCCCCGTACTGGGCGGCCATGTCGGCCTTGTTCAGGCCCTGCAGGGCGCCGTAGTGGCGTTCGTTCAGGCGCCAGTTCTTGACCACCGGCAGCCAGGTGCGGTCCATGGCGTCGAGCACGTGCCAGAGCGTGTGGATGGCCCGCTTGAGCACGCTGGTGTAGGCGATGTCGAAGTCGTAGCCCTCCGCCTTGAGCAGTTGCCCCGCCGACAGGGCCTGCGACACCCCGGTGGGCGTGAGGTCCACGTCGGTCCAGCCGGTGAAGCGGTTTTCGAGGTTCCAGGTGGATTCGCCGTGGCGGATGAGGACGAGCTTGTGCATGGCGGAGTGCGGGGCGCCGGGCGCCGGAAGGATCGGAAACCGCGCATTTTAGAATCGCGGCCTTTCCCACCAAGGTAACACCGTGAGCTTCTTCATCGAGAACTGGGTCCTGATCGCCGTGGCCTTCGTGTCGGGCGCCCTGCTGGTGTGGCCGGCCGTCAAGGCCGGCGGACGCACCGGCACCCTCAACGCCGCCGACGCCGTGACGCTGATGAACCGCCAGAAGGCGGTCGTGATCGACGTCTCCGACGCCAAGGAATTCGCCGAGGGACACATCGTCGGCGCCCGGCACCTGCCGCTGGACGAGCTGGAGGCCAAGCTGCCCGGCGCCGTCAAGAACAAGGCCCTGCCGCTGATCTTCGTCTGTCCGACCGGCGCGCGCGCCAACCGGGCCGTGGCGGTGGCCAAGAAGCTGGGCTACGAGAATCCGCTATCCCTGACGGGTGGCATGGGTGCCTGGCGCACCGCCGGCCTGCCGAGCGAGAAAGCCTGATCATCTGGGTTTTGCCTCGCCGAGCGCCCGCATGCCCAAGGTCACCATCTACTCCAGCGACTACTGCCCTTACTGCCACCGCGCCAAGGCGCTGCTTCAGGCCCGCGGCGTGACGGACTACGAAGAGATCGTGGTCGATGGCCAGCCCGAACTGCGCGCCCGCATGGCGGAACGGGCGGGGCGCACCAGCGTGCCGCAAATCTTCATCGGCGACACCCACGTGGGGGGCTGCGACGACCTGCACGCGCTGGATGCGCGCGGCGGCCTGGCCCCGCTGCTGCAGGCCGCCTGACGGGCGGCCGCCATTCGCGGCTGACATAATCCGTCGCTGTGCCCGCTGAGGGACTTCCCCGGCGGGCTTTTTCATTCCCGACACCCGAGACGCACCATGGCCGACACCGACACGCCCGTTTTCCAGATCCAGCGCATCTACCTCAAGGAAGCCTCGCTGGAGCAGCCCAACTCGCCGGCCATCCTGCTCGAGCAGGAGCAGCCCACGGTGGACATCCAGCTCGGCGTGGATGCCCAGCCCGTGGCCGAGGGCGTGTTCGAGGTGCGCGTGACGGCCACCGTCACCACCAAGATCAAGGACAAGACGGTGTTTCTGGTGGAATGCAAGCAGGCCGGCATCTTCGAGATCCGCAACCTGCCCGAAGAACAGATGGGCCCGATCATGGGCATCGCCTGCCCGCAGATCGTCTACCCCTACCTGCGCGGCAACGTGGCCGACGTGATCCAGCGCGCCGGCTTCCCGCCCGTGCACCTGGCCGAGATCAACTTCCAGGCCATGTACGAGCAGCAGCAGGCGGGTCAGGACACGGCCGAGGCGCCGCGCATCATCACCTGATCTCCCGCGCATGACGCACGCCGCACCGCCGCGCACCGTGGTGCTGGGCGCCGGCGCCTGGGGCACGGCGCTGGCCATCGCGGGCGCGCGGCTCGGCGCCACCCGCGTGAGCCTGTGGGCGCGCGACCCGGCGCAGGCCATCGCCATCGACCGCCAGCGCGAGAACCAGCGCTACCTGCCCGGTCTGGCCCTGCCCGAGGGCCTGTGCGTGGCCTCAGGCGAGGCCGCGCCCCTGCTGGCCGAGGCCGACCTGGTCATCGTGGCCACGCCCATGGCCGCGCTGCGCGGCTGGCTGCAAGAACTGCGCGGCCTGGCCGTGCCCGTGGCCTGGCTCTGCAAGGGCTTCGAGCGCGCGGCCTCGGCCGACGAGGCGGGCCTGCTGGGCCATGAGATTGCCGCCGCCGTGGCGCCAGGCCTGCCCACCGGGGTGCTCAGCGGCCCCAGCTTCGCGCAGGAGGTGGCGCGCGGCCAGCCCACGGCGCTGGTGGCCGCCAGCGCGCGCGCCGACGTGCGCGAGGCCCTGGTCAACGCCTTCCATGGGCCGACGCTGCGGATCTACGCCAACGACGACGTGGCCGGCGTGGAGGTCGGCGGTGCGGTGAAGAACGTGCTGGCCATCGCCACCGGCCTGTGCGACGGCCTGAACCTGGGCCTGAACGCGCGCGCCGCGCTCATCACGCGCGGCCTGGCCGAGATGACCCGCCTGGGCCTGGCCCTGGGCGCGCGCGCCGAGACCTTCATGGGGCTGTCCGGCCTGGGCGACCTGGTGCTCACGGCCACGGGTGACCTGTCGCGCAACCGGCAGGTGGGGCGGCTCCTGGCCAAGGGCCAAACGCTGGAGCAGGCGGTGGCCTCGCTGGGCCACGTGGCGGAGGGCGTGTACAGCGCGCGCACCGTGTCGCAGCGCGCCCAGCGGCTGGGCGTGGACATGCCCATCACCGACGCGGTGGTGGCCCTGCTCGAAGGCCGGCTGCGGCCCGATGAGGCGGTGGCCGCGCTCATGGGGCGTGACCCCAAGGCCGAAGGCCTCTGAGGCCGGGTCGGCGCCTCAGATCTCCAGGTTGTCGATCAGGCGCGTATTGCCGAGCCGCGCGGCGCCCAGCACCACCAGCGCATCGCCCGCCTTCGGCGCCTGCAGGTCCTCGCGGCGGCGCACCGTCAGGTAGTCGGGCTGCCAGCCGCGCGCGGCCAGGGCCTGCATGGCGCGCTGCTCCAGGGCGGGCAGCTGGCGCTCCAGGCCGTCGGCCGCCGCCAGCGCGTCGCGCGCCAGGGCGCGCAACGCCAGCGAGAGCTGGACCGCCTCGGCGCGCTCGCTCTCGCTCAGGTAGCTGTTGCGCGAGCTCAGCGCCAGGCCGTCGGCGGCGCGCTCGGTGGCGGCGCTCACGATGTCGATGGGCAGCGCGAGCTGCTTCACCATGCGGCGCACGACCAATTGCTGCTGGTAGTCCTTGAGGCCGAACAGCGCGCTGCGCCGGCCCTTGGCCTCGCTGAACACGCATTGGAAGAGCTTCATCACCACCGTGCACACGCCGGTGAAGAAGCCGGGGCGGAAATGGCCTTCGAGGATGTCGGCGAGCTCGGCGGGCGGCTGCACCTTGAAGCCCTGGGGCTCGGGGTACATCTCGCGTTCGCTGGGCGCGAACACGATGTCGCAGCCCGCGCCGCGCAGCTTCTCGCAGTCGGCCTCCAGGGTGCGTGGGTAGGTGTCGAAGTCCTCGTGCGGCGCGAACTGCAGGCGGTTGACGAAGATGCTCGCCACGGCCACGTCGCCCAGCGGCTTGGCGGCCTTCATCAGCGCGAGGTGGCCGGCGTGCAGGTTGCCCATGGTGGCCACCAGGGCGGGGGAATCGAAGGGCCGCAGCGCGTCGCGCAGTTCGGCGATGGTGTGAACGACTTTCATCTCACCAGGCGTGCAGGCTGTCATCGGGGAACTGGCCGCTCTTGACGGCACTGACGAAATTGGCCATGGCCTCGCGCACCGAGCTGGCGCCGTCCATGAAGTTGCGCACGAACTTCGGGTTCTTGCCCAGGTTGATGCCCAGCATGTCGTGCATCACCAGCACCTGGCCGGCCGTGCCTTTGCCGGCGCCGATGCCGATGGTGTGGCAGCGCGGCAGCTGCTGGGTGATCTCGGCCGCCAGCGCGGCCGGCACCATCTCCAGCACCAGCATGGTGGCGCCGGCGTCCTGCAGTTCGAGCGCGTGGCGCTTGAGCGTGAGCGCAGCCTGGTCGTCGCGCCCCTGCACGCGGTAGCCGCCGAGTGCGTGCACGGTCTGTGGCGTGAGGCCCAGGTGGGCGCAGACGGGGATGCCACGCTCGACCAGGAAGCGCACGGTGTCGGCGGTCCAGCCGCCGCCTTCGAGCTTGATCATGTGCGCGCCCGCGTGCACCAGCTGCGCGGCGCTGCGCATGGCCTGTTCCTTCGACTCGTGGTAGCTGCCGAAGGGCAGGTCGCCCAGCAGCCAGGCCGTGCCCTGCACGCGGCGCAGACCGCGCGCCACGCTTTCCACGTGGTAGGCCATGGTCTCCAGCGTCACGCCGGCGGTGCTGGCCAGGCCCTGGCAGACCATGCCGAGCGAATCGCCGACCAGGATGCATTCGACGCCGGCCGCGTCCGCGACGGCCGCGAAGGTGGCGTCGTAGGCGGTCAGCATGGTGATCTTTTCGCCGCGCTCGCGCAGCTCGGCCAGTCGTGGAAGGCTCACGGGCTTGCGGGCGGGCAGGGGAGAGGCCGCCGGCAGCGTGCCGTAGGGCGTGGCGGGGGTGGGGTTGCTCATGTCGTGGTCCGGCGCGGGCCAGGCGGTGAACGAGAATGCGGGACTATAGTGCATTGCACCATTCGGATGCGTGCCCGCCGGACGGTCTTTCCGGCGGCCCTTTCACCGGCCTTTTCCCCACGATGAAACACCTCAGCGACTACACCTCCGCCGACATCGCCGCGCTGGCCGCGCAGGACGTCGCGCGCGCCCTGGCCGAAGACGTGGCCACGGGTGACCTCACCGCCGCGCTGGTCGACGCGTCACGCCCGGCCCGCGCCCGCGTGATCGCGCGCGAGAGCGCCGTGTTGTGCGGCACGCCCTGGGTCGCCGCCGCCGTGCATGCGCTCGACCCCCAGGCCACGCTCACCTGGCACGTGGCCGAGGGCGCGCGCTGCGAGCCCGACCAGACCGTGCTCAGCATCGAAGGCCGCGCGCAGCCGCTGCTGACGGCCGAGCGCACGGCGCTGAACTTCCTGCAACTGCTGTCGGCCGTGGCCACGCAGACGGCCTCCTATGTGGCGGCCGTGGCCGGCACCCGCGCGGCCATCGTCGACACGCGCAAGACCCTGCCGGGCCTGCGGCTGGCGCAGAAGATCGCCGTGACCACCGGCGGTGGCGTGAACCACCGCATCGGCCTGTTCGACGCCGTGCTGATCAAGGAGAACCACATCGCCGCCGCGGGCGGCGTGGCCGCGGTGCTGCAGCGCGTGCGCGACACCGCGCCGGCCGCGCGCTTCGTCGAGATCGAGGTCGAGACGCTGGCGCAGCTCGACGAGGCCCTGGCCTGCGGCGCCACCATGGTGCTGCTGGACAACATGGACCTGCCCACGCTGCGCGAGGCCGTGCGCCGCAACGCCGGCCGCGCCATCCTGGAGATCTCGGGCGGCGTGAACCTGTCCACCGTGCGGGCGCTTGCAGAAACAGGTGTCGACCGCATCTCCATCGGGGCCCTGACGAAGGACGTCAAGGCGATCGACTTTTCCATGCGCTTCGAGGCGCTGTGAGGAGGACTGGCATGAGCAACGAAGCCATCATCGACGTCGAATACGAACAACCCGCCTGCCCCACGCAGCACGCCTGGGCGCGCGTGCCGGTGGAGCCCGGGCCGAAGCAGCGCGCCGAGCTCATGGAGCGCATCAAGCGCCTGCTGAAGGAGCGCAACGCGGTCATGGTCTCGCACTACTACGTGCACCCCGACCTGCAGGATCTGGCCATCGCCACCGGCGGCATCGTGAGCGATTCGCTGGAGATGGCGCGTTTCGGGCGCGACCACCCGGCCACCACGCTGGTGGTCTCGGGCGTGCGCTTCATGGGCGAGACAGCCAAGATCCTGAGCCCGGAGAAGACCGTGCTCATGCCCGACCTGGACGCCAACTGCTCGCTGGACCTCGGCTGCCCGATCGATGAGTTCAGCGCCTTCTGCGACGCGCACCCCGACCGCACCGTGGTGGTCTACGCCAACACCAGCGCGGCGGTGAAGGCGCGCGCCGACTGGCTGGTCACCAGCAGCTGCGCGCTGGACATCGTGCGCGCGCTGAAAGACAAGGGCCACAAGATCCTCTGGGCGCCCGACAAGCACCTGGGCGGCTACATCCAGCGCGAGACCGGCGCCGACATGCTGATGTGGAACGGCTCGTGCATCGTGCACGACGAGTTCAAGGCCTTCGAGTTGGCGGCGCTCAAGCAGGAGCACCCGCAGGCCAAGGTGCTGGTGCACCCCGAGAGCCCGGCCGACGTGATCGCGCTGGCCGACGCGGTGGGTTCCACCTCGGCCATCCTCAAGGCCGCCAAGGAACTGGACGCGCCCGAGTTCATCGTCGCCACCGACAAGGGCATGATGCACATGCTGCGCCAGCAGAACCCGGGCAAGGTCTTCATCGAGGCGCCCACGGCCGGCAACAGCGCCACCTGCAAGAGCTGCGCGCACTGCCCCTGGATGGCCATGAACGGGCTGGCGGGCGTGGCCCAGGTGCTGGAAATGGGTCTCAACCAGATCCACGTGGACCCCGGGCTGATCCCGCGCGCGCGCCTGCCCATCGACCGCATGCTGGCCTTCACCGCCGCGCACAAGGCGGGCCAGGACGCGGGCGCGCTGGTGCCGAACATCGGCGCGGCGTGAGCGCCGGGGGCGTGCACGCCCGGCTCGCCTTCGCGGCGAGCGGTCTGGCGTCGCACGCCGCGCTGCGGCTGGACTTCGGCGCGCCGCGCGCCGTGCTGCGGGCCGCGGCGCTGTCCGAGGTCGTGCCGGTGATCGAGGCCGCGCAGGCCGCCGCGCGGCAGGGCGCCTGGGTGGTGGGCTGGCTGGCCTACGAGGCCGCGGGCGCGTTCGACCCCGCCCTGCCCACGCACGCGCCCGAGGGGTCATTGGCCTGGTTCGGCGTGCACGATGCCCCGCTGTCGATGGACACCGACCCGCCGCGCGACCCACCCGCCGTGCGCGCGCGCTGGACCGATGCGCCCGGCGCCCGCGCGGATGTCGACGCCGCGCTGGCGGACCTGCTGCAGGCCATCGAGGCCGGCGAGGTCTACCAGGTGAACCACACCGGGCGCTGGCGCGGCGAGCTGAACGAAAGCCACGCGCTCGATCTGTTCGAGCGCCTGCGGCGCGAGCAGCCCGCCGATTACGCGGCCTTTGTCGACGGCGGCGGGCAGCAGGTGCTGAGCCTGTCGCCCGAGCTGTTCTTCGACTGGGACGGCGACCAGGTGCTGACGCGGCCCATGAAAGGCACCGCGCCGCGCGGCCTGGACCCGCGCGAGGACGCCGCGCAGGCCGCGCGCCTGGTGGCCTGCCCCAAGGAGCGCGCCGAGAACGTGATGGTGGTCGACCTGCTGCGCAACGACCTCTCCCGGGTCGCGCGACCCGGTTCGGTGGCGGTGCCCTCGCTGTTCGACGCCCGCCCGCTGCCCACGGTGTGGCAGATGACCTCCGACGTGCGCGCGCGCACGCGGCCGGGGGTGGCGCTGGTGGAGCTGCTGCGCGCCCTGTTCCCTTGCGGTTCGGTCACCGGCGCGCCCAAGCGCCAGGCCATGCGCCGCATCGTGCAGCACGAGACCAGCGCACGCGGCGTGTATTGCGGCGCCGTGGGCGTGCTGCGGCCGGGCGGCGGCGCCACCTTCAACGTGGCCATCCGCACGGTGGTGGTTCGCGAGCGTGCCCTGACCCTGGGCGTGGGCAGCGGCGTCACGGCGGGTTCGCGCGCGCGGGCCGAATGGCGCGAATGGCAGCACAAGGGCGCCTTCGCGGTGCGCGCGGCCGAACCGTTCGAGCTGCTGGAAACCCTGCTGCTGGAGGACGGCCGCTGGCGGCATGAGCCGCGCCACCGAGCGCGCATGGCGGGCTCGGCACGCCACTTGGGCTTCGCCTGGACCGACGAGGCCTGGTCGCGGGCCTTGCGCGCGCTGGCCGAGGCGCATCCCTCGGGCCCCTGGCGCGTGCGCGTGCTCTGCCCACGCGACGGACGCGTGCGGGCCACGGCCCATGCCATGGCCGTCACGCCGACGCCGGTGCGCCTGCGCTTGGCCGAGCACCCCTTCGCGGCCGCGCATTCGCCCTTCGTGCGCCACAAGACCACGCGCCGCGCGCACTACGAAGCGGCCGAACGCGTGGCGCCCGGGGTGTTCGACACGCTGCTGTGGAACGACGACGGCGAGCTGACCGAGTGCACGCGCGGCAACATCGCCCTGCGCTTCGACGACGGCTGGGTCACGCCGGCGCTGGACTGCGGCCTGCTGCCGGGCATCGCCCGGCAGCAGGCCTTGGACGAAGGGCGTTTGCGCGAAGCTGTGGTGCCGCTGTCGGCCCTGGAGCGGGTGCGGGAGTGGGCCTTCCTCAACAGCCTGCGCGGCTGGCTGCCGGCGGTGCTGGACGGGCGCTGAACCAGCGCGCCGGCCGCCGGCCGGCCATGCATACCCCCCGCCCGTTGTGACCGCGCGCCGCGGTTGTAATTCGCGCCTTTTCCAAGGCCGACCGCTTGCGCCCCGTGACCCTTCAACGCCCGATGCAGGCCTGTGGCCTGCTGCTCTTCCTGCTTGTCGCGCCCGCCGGGGCGCAGACCGCGGCCGAGGCCGGCGCGCGCGCGCCCATCGAACACCGCCGGGCCGAAGAGCGCCAACTGCAGCAGCGCGAGGCGTTGCAACGCGGCGCCGAGGTGTGGGGCACGCCCGATGGTCCGCTGCCTGCACTGCGATGGCCCGAACAGGAAGCGCCGTGCGTTGCCGTGCGGCACATCGCGCTGACCGGCGCCGAGAGCGATCGCTTCCAGTTTGTCCTGCAGGACCTGGTGGCCGGCGCCGATCCGGCCATTGGCCGCTGCCTGGGCGCCGAGGGTGTGTCGATCGCGGCGGCCCGCGCGCAGCGGCGGCTGACGGCCCGGGGCTTCACCACCTCGCGCATCCTGCTCGAGCCGCAAGACCTGTCGCAGGGCAGCTTGCGGCTGAGCCTGCTGCCCGGTCGCATCAGCGCCATCCGCTTCGCCGACGGCACCTCGCCGCGCGCCACGCAGCTCAATGCGGTGCCAGCCCGCGTGGGCGACATCCTCAATCTGCGCGACATCGAGCAGGCGCTGGAGAACCTGCGCCGCGTGCCCACCGTGGAGGCGGACATCCAGATCGTGCCCGGCAAAGGCCCTGCCGAGAGCGAACTGATCCTCCGCTGGAGGCAGGCCCTGCCCTTGCGCCTGAGCCTCTCGCTCGACGACAGCGGCACCCGGGCCACCGGCCGCTACCAGGCCAGCGCCACGCTCAGCGCGGACCATTGGTGGACGCTCAACGACCTGTTCTACCTCACGCAGGGCCGAGACCTGGGGGGCGGCGAGCCCGGCGCGCGCGGCACGCGCAACGCCAGCCTGCACTACTCGCTGCCCCTGAAGGCCGAGGGCAACGTGGACCTAGGGGCGGCACACAACACCGTGCAGGAGCGCACCGAGAGCGAGAACCGCTCGGGCAGCGTGGGCATTGGCTTCCAGCTCGGCGGCGCCAACTCCGGCTGGGGCGTCACGGCCAGCGCCAGCGCGGGACGTGGCAACGCCGACAGTCAGGCACTGACCCACACCAACACCCACGTCACGGCGGGAGAGAAGGTGGTGGTCGAGTCCGGGGGCGACACCGCCCTGGACGGCGCGGTGATCAGCGCGCCGCGCATCGAGGGCGATGTCCAGGGCGACCTGCACATCGAGAGCCTGCAGGACCGCGCCAGCTACCACGAGCGCAGCCGCCAGGCGGGTGGCAGCGTGAGCTTCGGGGCCAATGCGGGGGGCGCCTCCTTCAGCAGCGGCGCCACGAACATTGACAGCGAGTACGCCAGCGTGACCGAGCAGAGCGGCATGCGCGCGGGCGATGGCGGCTTTGATGTCCGGGTCAAGGGCAAGACCGTGCTCAAGGGCGGGGCGATCACGAGCACGCAGGTGGCAGTGGAGCAGGGCAGGAACCACTTCGCCAGCGAAGAAGCAATTCACACAGGCGGCAATCAGCTGAGCGACGATGGGCCGCGTGTGAATCTGAATCGGATCGAGAAACTTCCAAGGACCAAGATCACCCACTACCCCGCTGGCCAGGCGATCGCCTTCGCGGCCACCACGTACATCAACGACGCCTCCTGCGGCCCATTGTTTCTGCGGTTCACACCGGAGGAGGGCAAACACTATTCGCTGTCGACGGATTTGCAGGACCACATCTGCCGATTGAGCATTCGAGAGCTGGTCGAAACAGAACAGGCGCGCCCCGTGAAGCACTCGCGTTGGTGGTGCAGCAAGCCATTCCTGGGTATCGGCAAGCCCACGCTCATTGGCCCCGACGAGATCAATTGACGTGATCCCGGCAGAACCACGTTACCGTTGGTGCGGGCTCGCTGGCTGCCTCACCGCCCCGGTGGCACCAGAATCGTCGGCTTCGCCTCGGGCAGCATGCCCGGGTGGTCCAGGCTGAAATGCAGGCCGCGGCTTTCGCGGCGCAGCATGGCCGACATGACGATCAGGTCAGCCACCTGCACCAGGTTGCGCAGCTCCAGCAGGTCGCGCGTGACGTGGAACTGCGCGTAAAACTCGTGGATTTCGCGCTGCAGCAGGGTGATGCGGTGCGCCGCACGCTCCAGGCGCTTGTCGGTGCGCACGATGCCCACGTAGTCCCACATGAAGCGGCGCAGCTCGTCCCAGTTGTGCGAGATGACCACCATCTCGTCGGCGTCGGTCACGCGGCTGTCGTCCCATAAGGGCAGCGCCGGCGTGTCGGGCGCCTGGTGCGCTCGGATGGCGCTGGCCGCCGCCTGCGCGAAGACCATGCACTCCACCAGCGAATTGCTCGCCAGCCGGTTGGCGCCATGCAGGCCGGTGCAGGTGGTTTCGCCCACGGCGTACAGGCCGGCGATCTCGGTGTGGCCCTGCAGGTCGGTGACGACGCCGCCGCAGGTGTAGTGCGCGGCCGGCACCACCGGGATGGGCTCCTGGGTGATGTCGATGCCCAGCTCGGCGCAGCGCGCCAGGATGTTGGGGAAGTGCTCGCGCAGGAACTCGGGGCTCTGGTGCGAGATGTCCAGGTGCACGCAGTCCAGACCGTGCTTCTTCATCTCGAAGTCGATCGCGCGCGCCACGACGTCGCGCGGCGCCAGCTCGGCGCGCGGGTCGTGGTCGGGCATGAAGCGGTGGCCGCCCAGGTCGCCCAGGTGCGGCGGCAGCTTGAGGATGCCGCCCTCGCCGCGCACGGCCTCGGTGATGAGGAAGCTCTTGGCGTGCGGGTGGTACAGGCAGGTGGGGTGGAACTGGATGAACTCCATGTTGGCCACCTGGCAGCCGGCGCGCCACGCGGCGGCGATGCCGTCGCCCGTGGCGGTGTCGGGGTTGGTGGTGTACAGGTAGACCTTGCCCGCACCGCCGGTGGCCAGCACGGTGTGGCGGGCCGCGAAGGTGACCACCTCGTCGCGCACGGTGTCGAGCACGTAGGCGCCAAAGCAGCGGCGCTCGCCGTTGCCGCCGACGTGGCGCTCGGTGATCAGGTCCACCAGCATGTGGTGCTCGAACACCTGGATGCCGGGCGTGGCCTTCACGCGCTCGACCAGGGTGGCCTGCACGGCGGCGCCGGTGGCATCGGCCGCGTGCACGATGCGCCGGTGGCTGTGGCCGCCCTCGCGCGTGAGGTGCAGCTCGCCGTCGGCGGTGGAAAAAGGCACGCCCAGTTCGCGCAGCCAGGCGATGGCGGCGGGCGCGTTCTCCACCGTGAACTCGGTGGCCTCGCGGTCGCTCAGCCCGGCACCGGCCACCAGGGTGTCTTCCACGTGCGAGGCGTAGCTGTCGCCCTCGGCCAGCACGGCGGCGATGCCACCCTGGGCCCAGTTGCTCGAACCGTCGAGCAGGGCGCGCTTGGTGATGACGGCCACGCGGTGGGTGGCGCTCAGGTGCAGGGCGGCGCTCAGGCCGGCCAGGCCGCTGCCGATGATGAGGACGTCGAAACGGTGAAGGTCGGTCATGGCGGTGGAGGAGACCGTGGGCGCGCCGCGCGGCGGTGGCGGGTGGGCGGGCTCAGGAAGTGGGGGTATAGGCCAGGCGAACGTAGATGGGCGCGAAGGCCTCGGCCTGGGTCAGCTCGATCAGGGTTTCCTTGGCGAGCTCGAGCATGGCGATGAAGGTCACGACCACCACCGGCACGCCCCGGCTGGTGTCGAACAGGTCACCGAATTCGACGAACTGGCGGCCCTGCAGCTGGCGCAGCACGATGCTCATGTGCTCGCGCACCGACAGCTCCTCGCGGCTGATCTTGTGGTGCTGCACGAGCTTGGCGCGCTTGAGGATGTCGCGCCAGGCGCTCTGCAGGTCGACCATGTCCACGTCGGGAAAGCGCGGCTGCAGCGCCTGCTCGACATAGATCTGGGCGCGCAGGAAATCGCGGCCGTACTGGGGCACCTCGGACAGGCGCTGCGCAGCCAGCTTCATCTGCTCGTACTCGAGCAGGCGGCGCACGAGTTCGGCGCGCGGGTCCTCGGCTTCTTCGCCCTCGGCCGTTTTCTTGGGCGGCAGCAGCATGCGCGACTTGATCTCGATCAGCATCGCGGCCATCAGCAGGTACTCGGCCGCCAGTTCGAGGTTGTTGGCGCGGATTTCCTCGACGTACTCCAGGTACTGGCGCGTGACCCCGGCCATGGGGATGTCGAGGATGTTGAAGTTCTGCTTGCGGATCAGGTAGAGCAGCAGGTCCAGCGGACCCTCGAAGGCCTCGAGGAAGACGCGCAGCGCGTCGGGCGGGATGTACAGGTCCTGCGGCAGCTTGAACAGCGGCTCGCCATAGAGCCGCGCCAGCGCCACGTTGTCGACCACCGAAGGCAGCACCTCGTCGAGGCCCTGCGGGGCTTCGTCCAGGGAGGGCGCCGGTTCGGTCATGGTCGTCGGCTCAGTTGAAGTCGGAATTCGTCTGGTAGACGTAGGGCTTCTGCGGGACTTCGGCCGCCTCGGCCTCGGCCGCGAACTCGCGGTCGATGGTCTTGTCCCAGAGCAGACCACGGCCCTCGCGCTGCCGGGCCTCCAGCCCCGGCCGTTCGGCCTTGAGCTGCTCGATGAACTGGGTGGCTTCGGATTGGTAGTCGGGGCGGCGGAAGAAGGACATGGCGGCGGGGGAGGGTGTCCGGATCGGGGGAAACCGTCGATTTTACTGGCCGTCCCCGTCGACCTCGGCCAGGCGCCCCGCAAAGCCCGAGCGTGCCATCAGCGAGGCCGGCTGCGGTTGCAGGCCCACGATCTCCAGCCGCCCGCCGCGCCGCCGCAGGGCCTTGTGCAGCTGCTCCAGCGCGTCCAGGCCGGTGGTGTCGAGCGAGACCATCAGGTGCGCGTCCAGCAGCAGGTGCAGCGGCCCGGGCGCGGCCTCCACCTCGGTGACGATGGGGTCGATCTTGGTGACCGCGCCGAAGAACAGCGAGCCGTAGAGCCGCCAGGTCTGGCGGCCGTCCTCGCGTTGCAGCGGCTCGGCGCTGAAGATGTCGCGCTGGCGCCGCACGAACAGCACCACCGCCAGCACCAGGCCCAGCTCCACGGCCACGGTGAGGTCGAAGACGATGGTGACCGAGAAGGTGGTCAGCAGCATCAGCCGGTAGTGGTTGCTGAAGTGCTTCAGGCGGGCGAACTCGCGCCACTCGCCCATGTTCCAGGCCACGAACAGCAGCACGCCGGCCAGTACGGCGAGCGGGATGTGAAAGGCCAGCGGCGCCGCCGCCAGCACCACCACCGTCAGCGTGAGCGAGTGCACCATGCCCGCGACCGGCGAGGCCGCGCCGGCGCGGATGTTGGTGACCGTGCGCGCGATGGTGCCCGTGACCGGCATGCCGCCGAAAAAGGGCACCACCGCGTTGGCCACGCCTTGGGCCATCAGTTCCTGGTTCGGGTCGTGCTTGCGCGCCTCGGCGAGCTGGTCGGCCACGCGCGCGCACAGCAGCGACTCCACCGCCCCGAGCAGCGCGATGGTCAGGGTGGGCGTGACCAGCAGGCGCACGGTATCCCACGAGAAATCGGGCAGCGCGAAGGCCGGCAGGCCCTGCGGGATGCCGCCGAACCGCGTGCCGATGGTCTCCACCGGCAGCTGCAGTGCCCAGGCCAGCAGCGAGAGGGTGAGCAGCGCCACCACCGGTCCCGGCACCCGCGAGGTCGCGCGCAGGGCGCCGGGCACCTCCAGGTTGTCCAGCTGGCGGCGAAAGCGCGAGTCGGTGGCCCACAGGCGCGGCCACACGAACAGGCCCAGCACGCACAGCGCGCCCAACAGCAGCGCCCAGGGGTTGACGGTGTCCAGGTGGCGGCCCATGGTGGCCATCTGGCCGAAGAAGTTGGCTGGCATGTGCGGCACGCGCAGGCCCAGCAGGTCGCGCAGCTGCGACAGCGCGATCAGCACCGCGATGCCATTGGTGAAGCCGATCACCACGCTGACCGGCACGTAGCGCACCAGCGCGCCCAGGCGGAACAGGCCCAGCAGGAACAGCAGCACGCCGGCGCTGGCGGTCGAGATCAGCAGGTTGGCCACGCCGTAGCGCTCGACGATGCCGTAGACGATGACGATGAAGGCGCCCGCCGGCCCCGCGATCTGCACCGAGGTGCCGCCCAGCAGCGAGACCAGCAGCCCGCCGATGATGGCCGTCCACAGCCCCGCCTGGGGCGGCAGGCCGCTCGCGATGGCGAAGGCCATGGCCAGCGGCAGCGCCACGATGCCCACCGTGACGCCCGCCCCGAGATCGCGCGCGAAGCGGCCGCCGTCGTAGCCGCGCAGGTCCGCCAGCAGGCGCGGGCGAAACGGTGCGAGGGGCGGCAGGCCAGGCATGGGCCGATGTTACCGATGGCTACCGGCGCCGCAAGGCAAGGTCCTACACTGCCGCTCACACCGGCAGACCCCTGCCGGCCGCCAGGACAGAAGGAGCCCGCATGACCCGACCGAACACCCGCAGCGCCTGGTGGCGCCTGGGCCGCCTGATCACCGGCGTGCTCGCCGCCGTCGGCTTCGTGGGCGCCTGCGATCTGCAGAACATCGCCGAGCTGGAGCCCGGCGTGTCCACCGAGGCCGACGTGCGCGAGAAGTTCGGCCAGCCCGAGGCCGTGTGGGAAGGCGAGGAGGGCGCGCAGATCTATGAGTACAACCGCCAGCCCGAGGGCGTGGTGAACTACATGGTCACCATCGGCGCCGACGGCGTGCTGGTGAAGGTCTCGCAGGTGCTGACCGAAGAGAACTTCGCCAAGGTGCAGCCCGGCATGCCGCTGGAGCAGGTGCGCCGCCTGCTCGGCAAGCCGCGCAAGGTGCAGACCTTCCCGCTCAATGGCGAAACGCACCAGGACTGGCGCTTCCAGGCCAAGGGCCAGACCGAGCCCATGATCTTCAGCGTGGCCTTCGACAAGGACCTGCGCGTGATCAAGTCCGGGACCATGCCGGACCCGGACCTGCAGAAGCGCTAGCTCAGCGCACCCGCATGCCCGGCACGGCGCCGGGCGTGGGCTCCAGCACGAAGATGCCGGGCTGGGCCTTCTCGTCGGCGTGGCTCGCGGCCAGCACCATGCCCTCGCTCACGCCGAACTTCATCTTGCGCGGCGCCAGGTTGGCCACCAGCACGGTGAGCTTGCCCTTGAGCTGCTCGGGCTGGTAGGCGCTGGCGATGCCGCTGAAGACGTTGCGCGTTGTTCCCTCGCCCACGTCGAGCGTGAGGCGCAGCAGCTTGGTGGAGCCCTCCACACGCTCGCAGTCCACGATTCGGGCGATGCGCAGGTCGATCTTGGCGAAGTCGTCGATGGTGATGGTCTCGGCCAGGGCCTCGCCGCCGGGCAGCGGCGCCGCTGCCACCGGCGCGGGCGGTGGCTCGAACAGCGCCTCCAGCTGCTTGGGGTCCACGCGCTGCATCAGGTGCTGGTAGGCCTGGATGGCGTGGCCGGTGCCCAGCAGGTGGGCCGCGTCGGCCCATTGCAGGGGCTGGACCTGCAGGAAGGTCTCGACCTGCGCGGCCAGCGCCGGCAGCACGGGCTTGAGGTAGAGCGTGAGCAGGCGGAAGGCCTCGATGCAGGTGCTGCAGACGTCGTGCAGCCGGGCCTCCTGGCCGTCCTGCTTGGCCAGCTCCCAGGGCTTGTTCTGGTCCACGTAGGCGTTGACCTGGTCGGCCAGGCCCATCACCTCGCGCAGCGCCTTGCCGTACTCGCGCGCATCAAACAGCGCGGCGATGGCCGGGGCCTTGGCCTGCAGCGCCTGCAGCAGGGCCGCGCCGTCGGCCGAGGCCGCGCCCAGCTGGCCGTTGAAGCGCTTGGCGATGAAACCGGCCGCGCGGCTGGCGATGTTGATGAACTTGCCGATCAGGTCGCTGTTGACCCGCAGTTGGAAGTCTTCCTGGTTGAAGTCCAGGTCCTCGTTGCGCGCCGTGAGCTTGGCCGCCAGGTAGTAGCGCAGCCATTCCGGGTTCATGCCCAGGCTCAGGTACTTCAAGGGGTCCAGGCCGGTGCCGCGGCTTTTGCTCATCTTCTCTCCGTTGTTCACGGTGAGGAAGCCATGGACGAAGACGGCGTTGGGCGTCTTGCGGCCGCTGAAGTGCAGCATGGCCGGCCAGAACAGCGTGTGGAAGGTGATGATGTCCTTGCCGATGAAGTGGTACTGCTCGGTGGACGGGTCGGCCATGAAGGCGGCGTAGTCGATGCCCTGGCGGCCCAGCCAGTTCTTCAGCGAGGCCAGGTAGCCCACGGGCGCGTCCAGCCACACGTAGAAGTACTTGCCCGGCGCGTCAGGGATCTCGATGCCGAAGTAGGGCGCGTCGCGCGAGATGTCCCAGTCGCCCAGCTTGGTCTGGCCGTTCTCGTCGGGCGCGATCCATTCGCTGATCTTGTTCAGCACCTCGGGCTGCACGGCGCCGCTGGTGGTCCACTGCTTGAGGAAGGCCAGGCAGCGCGGGTCGGACAGCTTGAAGAAGAAGTGCTCGGAGTGCTTGAGCACCGGCTTGGCGCCCGACAGCGCCGAGTAGGGGTTGATGAGGTCGGTGGGGCTGTAGACCTTGCCGCAGACCTCGCAGTTGTCGCCGTACTGGTCTTTGGCGTGGCAGTTCGGGCACTCGCCCTTGATGAAGCGGTCGGGCAGGAACATGTTCTTCTCGGGGTCGAAGAACTGCTCGATGGTGCGCGTCTCGATCAGGCCGGCGGCCTTCAGGTCCTTGTAAATGGCCTGCGCCAGTTCGTGGTTCTCGGGCGCGTCGGTGCTGTGCCAGTTGTCGAAGGCGATGTGGAAACCGTCGAGGTAGGGCTTGCGGCCCGCCGCGATGTCGGCCACGAACTGCTGCGGCGTTTTGCCGGCCTTGTCGGCCGCGATCATGATCGGCGCGCCGTGCGCGTCGTCGGCGCAAACGAAGTGCACCGTGTGCCCCTGCATGCGCTGGAACCGCACCCAGATGTCGGCCTGGATGTACTCCATGATGTGGCCGACGTGGAAGTGGCCGTTGGCGTACGGCAATGCGGTGGTGACGAAGAGCTGGCGGGGCATGGTGGCGCTCGTGATGAAACCCTTCATTTTATGGGTGAGAGGAACCGCCCCGTCTGGCGGGGGTACTGACGCGGCGATGCATCGGGAAGCGGTCAAAGAGCAACAGGGCAAAGGCATTGGCCAGGCTGCAGACCCCTTCCCGCATGGCACCCGTGGTCGATCGAAAGGAACAACCCCATGCAAAAACACAGCGGAACATTTCCCCAAAGCCCCATCCCCCGCTTCCCCTCAAGCCCGAAGAGAGACCCGGAGAAGGGCCCCTTGCCCCCGGCGTCTATGCCGTTGGCCACAACGGCGTTGCAGCCGGACACCCCGGAGGACCGCCGCCCCGAAGGCCTGGAAGTGCGTCCACCTGAGCAGGCCCTCGGCTTCCCCCCTGCGGGCCTGCCAGCGACGCAGACGCAGCGGTTCCTGCCGCTGCTCGCCCTGCCCAAGCCGCACGACGAGCCGTCGGTGAAGGCGGTGCTGAAGGAGCTGCTCGACGACGCAGGACACGCGAACGAGAAGGTGCTTCAGGCCTTGTCCCAAGCGACCCCGCAGATCAAGGCGCTGTTGCTGGAGATGATCACGAAGACCATGGGATCGCCGCATTGCACGACCGGCCAGTTGTGTGCCCTCATCGCGGCCTATGCCCCTCACGTCGCGCTGCGCCGACTGCTCTCGCCCATCTGGGCGCCCTCGTCACCCGACGAGCCGCCGGTGTCCGGCCTCGATCGCCTCTGCGCGCTCGCCGCACGTTTGGCCGCTGCGCCCGAGCAACTGAACGCGCTTCAACGCCTGGCCGGCGATCGGTGGTCAAGTCCCACCGCCTGGGACGGGTGGGCTGTTCTCTTCGCCCTGGGACAGTTCATCCAGGACTCGCCCCAGGCGGCCCAGTGGGGCGAGGGCTTGACCATCCGGGAGTTTCTGCACCAATCGATGTGGTCTGGCGGCCAAGCCGAGCGGCGCGCTCTCGTTGACGACCTCTGGTTGTCGGCGGTGGTGAATGGTCTGTCCCCCAAGGTCCTCGACGACCATTTCATGTTCAGCGAGGTGTCGGGCGTGGCACCGGTATCGAACGTTCTTCGGGACCGCAGTCAGCACCCGCGTTTGCTGGCGCGCCTGTGCCCCGCCCGCTGCTCAGACCTTGGTCAACAGCAACAGCTCGCGTTGCTGAACGACAACCTGGCGCGCATGGCGGTGCGCAATCCGCGCTTGTTGCCGCTGTTGGCGCCTCAGGGCGGCGATTCATGGTCCAGCGAAGATGTGGAACGGGCCACGGCGTCGGTGGAGTTCACTCTGCAGTGGTGGACTGCGTCGGAGGCGTTCGCGCCGCCACTGATCGATCTTCCCCAGGCAGTCCTGGCCCCCCTCGTGCTGGACGTCGGCCGCTTCTGGAGCGGCCTGGCCAGGCTGAATCCCGAGTGGTGGGACGGCGTGTTGTCGCGCCACCCGTGGTTGGCCCGTGTCATCGACATCGTGAACGACAGCGATGCCAACAGCGTCAACAACGCCGACAACGCAGGTGCCAGCGACGAGGCGGCAGGCAGCGCCATCGTGCGCTGGGTGCATCAGCACCTCAAACGATAGGCGCTTGGCCTGAGAACGTGGCCACGCGCTGCCGTCTGCACACGCGCTGTCGTCTGCAGGCCGCGGCGGCGTCGTGTCGCCGTCCTTGCCCACCTGTCAAGCCAGCCGCATGCGAATGATCAGTCGCTCGCCTTCGACGTCTCCTCGGCGCCTATCGCGTGGGAGCGTTCACGAGCAGCGCCCGGTGGTCGTGCCACAGAACACCGGCTCGATGCCGCACTCGCCCGGGGGACGCGCCGGGTCCCCGCGGGAGGGGACCGAGCCGCCCACCCCCGGCGACCTCCAGCCCCTCGTCTTTGCGCGGGGGGCCATGAGCGAGAGCGCGTGGCTCGGCGTGTGCCAAACGATCCAGGCGTTCCAAAGGAAGGACCAGTCGCCCGCGCGCGTTGGCGACGGTCGCCTGGAGTTCAATGGCCCGGTGGAGCTCGACACGGGCGCAACGACCCACCTGGCCCCGTACATCACAGGGCTGGTGGCGAAGGGGCAGCATTCGCAGGTCTGCGACTGGCTTGAGGTGCTGGCTCCGGCCACGCGGGCCCAGCTGTTCCTGTCGATGAGCGCCGAAGACAAGGGGGCGCTCAAAGACCACGCCGACGAGGAGATTCGCCAGCGTTTCCAGGGCGCGCTGTTTGACGTGGCGGCGCACGCTTGCCGGCACATGAATGAGCAGTTCGAGTACCACGACTTCATCGTCGAGCACGTGAGTGCGCATTGCTCGGCCCACTCGCTCGCCAAGATTGCGCTGCTGCGCCATGACTGGAGCGGCTTCTGGACCGCCTATCGCGGGTGTACCCCCGAGGACAAGCGCGGCCTCGCGTACGGGGTCTCCGATGCGGTGGGCGGCTTGCACGAGGTGTGGGCCGGCCTTTCGACCCTGGACCTGTTCGACTGGGTACGCCAGAACGTCGAGGCGGGTTTTGACGCCAGCTTGTCGGCCGGTATGGGCCTGTGCGCGACCTGGCTGGACCGTGCGGAAGGCGCGGGCTACCCCTTGCGTCGCGCCATCCTGCTCAGCGCCGTGGCGCATGCCTTGACAGAGCGAGGCCCTTCGCCGGAGCAGCTGCCGCTTCAGCTCGGCGGTTGGGACCGCTTGCTCGAGCGGGCCTGGGCCTGTGAGCTGACGCCGGACCTGCTGGACGCCGTGCCCGAGCGGTACCGCGAACGCCTGCTGTCGGCGGCGGTGCAGCGGGCGGCCAACGCCGACACGACCCACGCCCTGAATGGGCTGGTCGCTTGCTACCTGGCACTGTGCGATGAACCGCTGGCGAATGCAGACGATCGCTGCTGGCTCGGTGACTGCCTGAGGTCGGCGTTCAAAGACCTGCTCGCCGCCGACAGTGGCCTGGACGAGCGGTCGCGGGCCGAGGTGCAAGCGATGCAGGCGGCTCTGGACCGGGGCGTGCCGCAACAGCTGGCCCGCCATCTCCAGAATGGTTGCCTCGAGAAGGCCGCCGATTGCATCGCCGAGCTGTGCTGGTTGGCGGGGCCAGGCGTCGCCCTGGATCACTTCGATCGGCTGGCGCAGGACTTCCAGGCGCTGCTCAAGACCGTTGGCCTGACGTACGGCTTGACCGGCAAGGGCTTGCACATCCACGAGCTCCCCGAAGAGGACGACGAAGCGCTGCGGCGCATCCAGAAGAAGGCCGACGGGCTGCGCGAGGCGATTCGGCGAGCCGAGATCACCTGGGCCGAGGACCCCCGGCACACCACACCGCAGGAGCAGGAGCGGCACGCGCGGGAGATGGGGGTGCTTGGGCGGCAGTTGGACAGGACGCTGGCGCGGTCGGCGACAGTGAAGAGCGAAAGGCGGACGCAGCGGCGGTCGGTGCTCCAGCGCCTGCTGGGGCTGCTGGAGCGCTGCGGGCTGGGCGAAAACCACCCTTTGGCGGACGTGGTGCGTCAACACCTGGACAGCGGGGCGGTGCCCCCTTGCGCCAACCCCGAGAGCGCCGGCAGGCAGGCCCGGATGGACCGGTTGCGGGCCCATATGGAACAACTGGCCCGCCGGGCCTGGCGCCCGGCCTGGGGGGCGTGGTGGGAGACGCGCCACTGGATAGACCGGCTGCTGGACCTGGGATTGGGCGCTTTCGGGGGCGGCGTGGTCCAGGCGCTGTCGTCCGCCGAGTTCGATGGATGGTGGCGACTCGCCGCCAAAGACCAGCAGGCCTCCGGCCCCCTGCTGGCGTGCGCCTTGGCGGCGGCCATCGACGGCGAGGCCTGCGGCATCGCCCGCATGGTGTGGCTGTTCGAGCGCTTCGCCGACGGCCTGGATCTGCGGCGGGTGCTGGTGGCGATGCCGCCTCCTTGGCAGAGCGAGACGCCGGTGTCGGGTGTGGACCGCTTACTGCGCATCGCCAGCCGGCTGATCTCACAGCGCGACTGGCTGGCCGACAGGGAAAGGCACGCCCATCGCTGGCAGCCGGGGTGGGGGTTGCTGCTGGATTTCTGCCGGTTCGTCGCGGCCAAGCCCGATCCCGCATCGGCGTCGATGGAGCGGTGGCTCATCGAGTTCTGCCTCGGCCTTGGCCTCGAGGCCGAGCGCGCCGAGGGCCAGCAGCGCAGGGCATTCCTGGAAGACCTGTGGGTCAGGGCGCTCGTCAATGGGCTGCCGTGCCCCGCGGAACTGCACGCACGGCTGATGGAGAACTACCAATGGCGCGAGCGGATGCAGATTCACCTTTGGGACCATGACAACCAGGGGCTGTTTCTTTCCCTGATGGAGCACCCCTTGGGGACACCGGCGGGCGGACCGGCGCCCGTGGTCTTGTTGCGGCACAACCTGGCGACAGGGCTGCTGCGCTGCCGTCAGGCCCTGAACGCCGCGCGCGTCGCGGCCTGCGCGCCGAGCGGGTCGCTTGGCCCCGCGTTCCAATGGGCGGAGCATTGGGCCACCGCCCTGGTGACAGCGTGCCGGGACGTGCTGTCGCGGCCGAACGCCGAGGCGGTGGGCCCGCGCTGGGCCTGGAACCTCGCCGCGCTCTGGACCGCCGCGGCCGAGACCTTTCCGCAGTGGCTGGACACAGCGATCGCTCAGCACGAGGCCACCTGGGTGAAAACCATGATGGGCCTCTTCACCTCGACAGACATTCCCACGGAGGACAAACCCCAGGCCCTGAAACAGACAGCGCTGGATTGGCGCAAGGCCCTGCTGTCATCGAAAGCGCAGTGAACCGGAGGGGTGTGCGGGCACCAGGGCGCCTGGCGCTGAACCCCTTCCATGGCGGTGGTGTCCCCACGGCGGTAGACTTTCGCCGCCCCAGAGCACCCGCCCCCGTATTCCCCCACGGCGTGGCGGCCATCCCCTCACCCCAGGAGCCATCCCCCCATGCCCGTCGACCAACAGGCGCTGATGCAGGCGCTGCAAGCCGTGCAGGACCCGAACACCGGCCGCGACTTCGTTTCCACCAAGGCCCTGAAGAACCTGCAGGTGCAGGACGGCGAGGTGTCCTTCGACGTCGAGCTGGGCTACCCGGCCAAGAGCCAGATGCCCGCGCTGCGCAAGGCCCTGGTGGCGGCGGCGCGCTCGGTGGCGGGCGTGGACAACGTATCGGTGAACCTGCACACCAAGGTCATTGCGCACGCCGCGCAGCGCGGCGTGGCGCTGTTGCCGCAGGTGAAGAACATCATCGCCGTGGCCTCGGGCAAGGGCGGCGTGGGCAAGAGCACCACGGCCGTGAACCTGGCGCTGGCGCTGGCGGCCGAGGGCGCCACCGTGGGCGTGCTTGATGCCGACATCTACGGCCCCAGCCAGCCCATGATGCTGGGCATCGAGGGCCGGCCCGAGAGCATCGATGGCCAGACCATGGAGCCGCTGGAAAACTACGGCGTGCAGGTCATCTCCATCGGCTTCCTCATCGACCGCGACGAGGCCATGATCTGGCGCGGCCCCATGGCCACGCAGGCGCTGGAGCAGCTGCTGCGCCAGACCAACTGGAAGGACCTCGACTACCTCATCGTCGACATGCCGCCCGGCACCGGCGACATCCAGCTCACGCTGTCGCAGCGTGTGCCCATCACGGGCGCGGTGATCGTCACCACGCCGCAGGACATCGCCCTGCTGGACGCGCGCAAGGGCATCAAGATGTTCGAGAAGGTGGGCGTGCCCATCCTGGGCATCGTGGAAAACATGGCCGTGCACGTCTGCGAGAAGTGCGGTCACGTGGAGCACATCTTCGGCGCCGATGGCGGCAAGAACATGGCCGCCGAGTACGGCATGGACTACCTGGGCGCGCTGCCCCTGAACATGAGCATCCGCGTGCAGGCCGACGGCGGCCGGCCCACCGTGGTGGCCGACCCCGAGGGCGAGATCGCCGGCCTGTACAAGTCGGTGGCGCGGCAGGTGGCCATCAAGATCGCCGCCAAGGCCAAAGACTTCTCGTCCAAGTTCCCCAGCATCAAGATCTCCAGCGACACCTGATCAGGGCCGTCATGTGCCCTACCGCCGACGCGGTATGGCACCCGGGAGCCGCTTGGGCTTTCATCGCGGTTTCACCTGAGAGGCCGCGCATGAAGACACCCGCCCACCGCATCCAGCGCATGTCGCGCCACGACCTCGGCCTGGCCCTGCACTGGGCCGCGCGCGAGGGCTGGAACCCTGGCCTGCACGACACGGAGATGTTCCACGCCATCGACCCGCGCGGCCACTTCATGGCCTGGGTGGGCGAGCGGCCGGTGGCCAGCATCAGTGGCCTGCGCTATGGCGTGGGCTACGGTTTCATCGGCCTGTACATCGTGGAGCCGGCGTTCCGTGGCCGGGGGCTGGGCCTGGCGGTGTGGAACGCGGCGCTGGAGCACCTGAGGGGCTGCGTGGCGGGGCTGGACGGCGTGGTCGCGCAGCAGCACAACTACGCGCGCAGCGGCTTCGAGCTGGCCTGGCGCAACCGGCGCTACAGCGGGCACGGCCTGGGCCCGCGACCGCCGCACCCGGCCACCGTGCGCCTGGCGGGCCTGCCCTTCGACGATCTGGCCGCCTACGACCTGGCCTTCCACCCCGAGCCGCGACCGGCCTTCCTGCAGGCCTGGATCCGCCAGCGCCGGGGCACGGCCCTGGGCTGGCTGCAGGATGGGCGGCTGCGCGGCTACGGCGTGCGCCGCGCCTGTGTGCAGGGCCACAAGATCGGTCCGCTGTGCGCCGACACCCCGGCCATTGCCGAGGGCCTGCTGCAGGCCCTGTGCGCGGGCGTGGCGCCGCAGGAGGCCGTGCACCTGGACGTGCCCGAGCCCAACCACGAGGCCCGGGCGCTGATGGAGCGCCACGGTTTCGTGGCAGGTTTCCCCACGGCGCGCATGTACCGCGGCCCGGCGCCGGCCATCGATCTGGCGCGGCAGTACGCGTTGACGGCGCTGGAGATCGGTTGAGCGTCGAGAGGGGCGGTCGATGCACCGCCCAGGGCCGCGCGGCGGCGGCCCTGGCGGAGGGCTCAGGCGAGCTGCAGGAGCCGGGCGGCGTCCGACGCGTCCAGCAGCGCGAGCCTGGGGTGCGGGTGCTGCGCCACGTCGCGGCCATTCAGGTGAAGCGTGCCGTCAAACAGGACGGCGTTCACGCCCGCTTTGCCTCTGGAGTCGATGGCTTGGGAGTCCAGGATGCCGAACATCAAGCGCTTGTCGGGGTTGTTCCGCTGGGGCATTTCGATGCGAGCGGTGACCGTGCGGTCTCCCAGCGTGCACACCCGGCGGTCTTCGCCTTTGGCCAGCATGTCGTGGCAGATCGCCTGCATGCAGGCTTTCAGCTTGTCTTGCAGCTCTTGGGTCGACGCGGGTTCGGGCGGCACCGCGGCACTCTCGGACACGAACGGCTCGGCCAGCGCCGCGGCATAGGCCTGCGGTGTGTACCCCTGCGGCAGCGAATCGGCGGTGGTGAACACCACCGGCTGAGGCTGGGCCAGGGCGCGCAGGCTGTCCCGGTACTCCCGGCGATTCGGGAGGTCCTGCCTGGGCAGGTCGGTGACCACGGTGCGGATGACGCATTGCTGGGCGTCGCGTACCCGAGGGGTGGTGTTGAAATGGAAGTGCTTCTTGAAAAAGGCCTTGGCGCTGTGCTTGAAGCCCGGCTTCGCCGTCTTGGGCGCACGCGCCGCCGGCGCTTGCGGCTGGAGGAATTTGTTGAGCTTGGCGAGTGACTGGGCCGACGGCTGCTTCGGGTGGTGGGATTTGTGCTGGCGGGAGAGCTTGAACGGCATGGGTGAGCGCTTCGTAGATGGGCCAGCCGCTTGTCCAGGGGGCAGGGAGCCGGCGCGGTAGTGAACGCTCGATGGGTAACGCCAACCCGCCCGCTGGTGCTCGGCCATGTGGCTGGCAGCCGCCATTCCTGGTCACATGGCCGATGCCCGTCCCGTTGCGGGTTTAGCCCGCCGCCTTCTCGCGCTCGCGCAGCCTGAAGCGCTGGATCTTGCCGGTGGCGGTCTTGGGCAGCTCGTCCAGGAACTCGATGAAGCGCGGGTACTTGTAGGGCGCCAGGCGCTCCTTCACGAAGGCCTGCAGCTCGGCCGCGCTGGCCTGCTGGCCGGGCTTGAGCACCACGTAGGCCTTGGTCTTGGTCAGGCCGTCGCTGTCTTCCTTGCCAATGACGGCCGCCTCCAGCACGGCGGGGTGCTGCACCAGCGTGGCCTCCACCTCGAAGGGGCTGACATAGATGCCGCTCACCTTGAGCATGTCGTCGTTGCGGCCCGCGTAGGTGTAGGTGCCGTTGGGGTTGCGCAGGTACTTGTCGCCGCTCTTGGTCCAGGCGCCTTGGAAGGTGACGCGGCTCTTGGTGCGGTTGTTCCAGTACATCAGCGCGGCGCTGGGGCCCTTGATGTAGAGGTCGCCGATCTCGGAGGAGCCGTCGGCGTTGTCGGCCACGGGACGGCCGTCCTCGCCGCGCAGCTCCACCTCGTAGCCCGGCACGGGCCGGCCGGTGGTGCCGTAGTGCACCTCGCCCGGCGCGTTGGACAGGAAGATGTGCAGCATTTCGGTGGAACCGATGCCGTCGATGATTTCGACGCCGAAGTGGCGCGTCCAGCGCTCGCCGATGTCCTGCGGCAGCGCCTCGCCGGCCGAGGAGCACAGGCGCAGCGCCACGGCGTCCCTGGCCGGCAGATCGGGGCTGGCCAACATGCCGCCATAGCCGGTGGGCGCGCCGCAGAAGATGGTGGGGCGGTGCACGGTCAGACGCTGGAAGCAGGCCTGCGGGGTGGGCCGCTCGGCCATCAGCACGACCGTGGCGCCCACGCTGAGCGGAAAGCTCAGCGCATTGCCCAGCCCGTAGGCGAAGAAGAGTTTCGCGGCGGAGAAGACCACGTCGTCCTCGCGCATCTTCAGCACGCCCTTGCCGTAGAGCTCGGCGGTCCAGTACAGGTTGCCCTGGGTGTGCACCGTGCCCTTGGGCGCGCCGGTGGAGCCGCTGGAGTAGAGCCAGAACGCGGGCTCCTCGGCGTGCGTGTCGGTGGGCTCGGCGGGCGCGGCGGCCTGGAGCAGGGCATCGAAGGCGTGGGCGCCCGGGGGAAGCCGCTGGCCGCGCGAGACGATCAGGTGCTTCACGCCGTGTGTGCCCAGGGTCATGGCCTCCTGCACGGTGGGCAGCAGCACGCCGCTGACGATGGCCGCCTGCGCTCGGCTGTCGCCCAGCATGTAGGCGATGTCCTTGGCCGGCAGCAGCGTGTTCACCGCCACCGGCACCACGCCGGCGTACAGCGCGCCCAGGAAAGCCACGACCCAGTCGCTGCTGTCCTGCGCCAGCAGCAGCACGCGCTCCTCGCGGCGCAGACCCAGGGACTGCAGCGCGCCCGCGCAGCGGCGCACGGCGTCGGCGAGCTGGCCATAGCTGAGCGTGCCCTGGTCGTCGATGAGCGCGGTCTTGCCCGCACGCGTGGCATTGAGGTCGAGCAGATGGCGGGCGAAGTTGAAGCGCGCCGGCGGCGCGGCCACGGTGTCGGGGCTCATGGCGGTCTCCTCGGAATCGTGGGCTCAGTAGGTCAAGGCGGTGGCGCTCGCGGCCAGCGCGTCCAGCGCGGCCGTGCTGGCCTGCACGGCGCTGCGGCGGTGGTAGAAGCCCAGGGCGCGCAGGCCGCCGAGCTCTTCGCCGCCGCCCGCGCGGCCCGGTCCGCCGTGCAGGGAATGCGGCATCACGTTGCCGTGGCCGGTGTGCAGGCTGGCCACGTCGGGCGAGATGGCGTGCACGCGGCCGTGGCTGTCGGCCAGCTCCAGCGCGGCGCGCGCCACGAAGGCGGGGTCGGCGCTGTAGACCGAGGCCACGAGCGAGCCCTGGCCGCGGCGGATGAGTTCGAAGGCCTGGGCGTCGCTGTCGTAGGGCATGAGCGTGGACACGGGGCCGAAGACCTCCACGTCGTGCAGCACGCGGGCCTTCACCGGGTCGCTGGTGCCCAGCAGCACGGGCATGGCGCAGGCGGCCACCGCGGGGTCGGCGTCCACCAGGGCCTGGGCGCGGCCGTCGTACAGCGGCGTGGCTTCGGCGAGCAACTGGGCCAGGCCTTCCTGCACGCCATCGAATTGCGCGCGGCTCACCAGCGCGCCCATGCGCACGGCCTCGTGGCGCGGATTGCCCACGCTGATCTTGGCCAGCTTGGCGCCGATCGCCTGCGCGGCGGCGTCGTAGAGCGCGCGCGGCACGAAGGCGCGGCGGATGGCCGTGCACTTCTGTCCGCTCTTGACGGTCATCTCGCGCACCACCTCGTTCACGAAGAGGTTGAAGGCTTCGTCGCCGGCGGCGGCGTTCGGGTCGAGCAGGGCGCTGTTGAGGCTGTCGGCCTCGATGTTGCAGCGCACCGAGCGCTCGGCGATGGCCGCATGGCCACGGATCTGCGCGGCCGTGCCGGCCGAGCCGGTGAAGGACAGCACGTCGAAGGGCTGCAGCGCGTCCAGCAGGCCGGCGGAGGAGCCGCAGATGACCGACAGCGCGCCAGCGGGCAGCACGCCGGCCTCCACCACGTCCTGCACCATGCGCTGCGTCAGCCAGGCGGTGGGCGTGCCGGGCTTCACCACCACGGGCACGCCGCTGAGCAGGGCGGGCGCGGCCTTCTCCCACAGGCCCCAGCTGGGGAAGTTGAACGCGTTGATGAACAGCGCCAGGCCGCGTGTGGGCGTGAGGACGTGCTGGCTCTGGAAGGCCGGGTCCTTGCCGAGGCGGATGCGTTCGCCGTCGAGCAGGGCGCGCGCGTCGCCGAGTTTGTCGCCCCACTTGGCGTACTGGCCGATGGTGAAGATGCCGCCGTCGATGTCCACGGCCGAGTCGCGCGTGACGGTGCCGGAGTTGGCGGTGGCGATGGCGTAGTAGTCGTCGCGCTTGGCCTGCAGCACCTGGCCGATGGCGCCGAGCAGACCGGCGCGCTCGCGGTAGCTGAGTGCGCGCAGCGCGGCGCCGCCCTGTTCGCGCGCGAAGGCAAAGGCGCTGGCCAGATCCAGACCTTCGCGGCTCACGCGCACGAGTTCGGTGCCCAGCACCGGGTCGAACAGGGGGGTTCCCGGGCCTTGGCCCATTTGGGCTTTACCGGCAACGATGTTGGGCAGCAGGGGGGTGGTGGTCATGGTGGGCTCAATCAAACCGGGGGGCTGGTGTCAAAACCGGTGAAGCGATAAAGTGCACTATGTTGCGTGCGGCGAAATGTGCATTAAAGTGCATGTCTTGCCATTTTGCAAGCCCGCAAACCCTAAGCCCGACCAACCATGCCCACCATGGACGCCGACGCCAGTGCCGCCACCGCCAGCCCCGCCGCCGAGGATGAGGGCCGGCACCCTTTCCTCGTGGCGCTCGGCGAGCGCGTGCGCACGCTGCGCTCGCGCCGCGGCATGACGCGCAAGGCCGTGGCGCTGGCGGCCGACGTGTCCGAGCGCCACCTGGCCAATCTCGAGTACGGCACCGGCAACGCCTCCATCCTGGTGCTGCTGCAGGTGGCCGAGGCGCTGCACTGCCCGCTGGCCGAGCTGATTGGCGACGTGAGCACCAGCTCGCCCGAGTGGCTGCTGATCCGCGAGATGCTGGCGGGCCGGCCCGAGACCGACCTGCGCCGCGTGCGCGTGGCCATCGGTGCCGCGCTGGGCCAGTCGCAAACGGAGAGCGACAGCACCCGGCACACGCGCATCGCGCTCATCGGCCTGCGCGGCGCCGGCAAGTCCACGCTGGGCCAGCGCCTGGCGGATGAACTCGGTTATGCCTTCATCGAGCTGAGCCGCGAGATCGAGAAGTTCGCCGGCTGCAGCATCGACGAGATCCACGCGCTCTACGGCACGCCGGCCTACCGGCGCTACGAGCGCCGCGCGCTGGAGGAGGCGATCCAGATCTACCCCGAGGTGGTGATCGCCACGCCCGGCGGCCTGGTCTCGGACGCGGCCAACTTCAACGTGTTGCTGGCCCACTGCACCACCGTGTGGCTGCAGGCGGATCCGGCCGACCACATGGGCCGGGTGGCGGCCCAGGGCGATCTGCGGCCCATGGCCGCCAGCCGCGAGGCGATGGAAGACCTCAAGCGCATCCTCGCGGGCCGTTCGGCCTTCTATTCCAAAGCCGATCTGCACTTCAATACCAGCGCCTACGCGGGCGTGGACGAGGCCTACGCCGCCCTGCGGGAGCGGGTGCAGGCCCTGATCGCCGCCCCCGGCGGCTGAGCGACCCGGCCGACCAACGGCCGGGACATGCATAAAAATGCATTGACTGCACTTTGATGCATGCATTATTATTCCGGTCATGTCGGCGGCGCCTGCCATGGTCCGCTGGCCAAGCCCCACCCTCCCGAGGAGACCGCCATGAGCCACCCCGCCCCCGTCGACTACCGCACCGAACCCAGCCAGTACCGCCACTGGAAGCTGTCGGTGAACGGTTCCACCGCCACGCTGGCCGTCGACATCAACGAAGACGCCGGCATCCGTCCTGGCTACAAGCTCAAGCTCAACAGCTACGACCTGGGCGTGGACGTGGAGCTGCACGACGCCGTCAACCGCATCCGCTTCGAGCACCCGCAGGTGCGCACCGTGGTGGTGACCAGCGGCAAAGACCGCGTGTTCTGCTCGGGCGCCAACATCTTCATGCTGGGCCTCTCCAGCCACGCCTGGAAGGTGAACTTCTGCAAGTTCACCAATGAAACGCGCAATGGCCTGGAAGACTCCTCCAAGAACAGCGGCCTGAAGTTCATCGCCGCGGTGAACGGCGCCTGCGCCGGCGGCGGGTACGAGCTGGCCCTGGCCTGCGACGAGATCGTGCTGGTGGATGACCGCAGCAGCGCCGTGAGCCTGCCCGAGGTGCCGCTGCTGGGCGTGTTGCCCGGCACCGGTGGCCTGACCCGCGTGACCGACAAGCGCCACGTGCGCCACGACCTGGCCGACATCTTCTGCACCACCAGCGAAGGCGTGCGCGGCCAGAAGGCCGTGGACTGGCGCCTGGTGGACTCCATCGCCAAGCCGCAGCAGTTCGCCGCCCACGTCGCCGCACGCGCCGAGGCCCTGGCCGCGCAGAGCGACCGCCCGGCCGATGCCAAGGGCGTGGCCCTGCCGCGCATCCAGCGCACCGACAGCGCCGACGGCATCGCCTACCCATACGTCAACGTCGCCATCGACCGCGCCAAGCGCACCGCCACGCTGACCGTGAAGGCGCCCGGCAGCGCCCAGCCCACCGACATTGCCGGCATCGAGGCCGCGGGCGCCTCGTGGTGGCCGCTGCAGATGGGCCGCGAACTCGACGACGCCATCCTCAACCTGCGCACCAACGAGCTCGACATCGGCACCTGGCTGATCAAGACCGAGGGCGACGCCGCCGCCGTGCTGGCCAGCGACGCCACCCTGCTCAAGCACCAGAACCACTGGTTCGTGCGCGAAACCATCGGCCTGCTGCGCCGCACCTTCGCCCGCCTGGACGTGTCCTCGCGCAGCCTGTTCGCGCTGGTCGAGCAGGGTTCGTGCTTCGCCGGCTCGCTGGCCGAACTGGCCTTCTGCGCCGACCGCACCTACATGCTCGCGCTGCCCGATGACGAGGCGAACGCGCCCAAGATCACGCTGGGCGAGTTCAACCTGGGCCTGCTGCCCATGGTGAACGGCCAGTCGCGCCTGCAGCGCCGCTTCTATGAAGAAGCGCCCGCCATGGAGGCCGTGCGCGGCGCCGTGGGCCAGGCGCTGGACGCCGACGCGGCCTTCAAACTGGGCCTGGTCACCGCCGCGCCCGACGACATCGACTGGGCCGACGAGGTGCGCATCGCCATCGAAGAGCGCGCCGCCATGTCGCCCGACGCGCTGACCGGCCTGGAAGCCAACCTGCGCTTTGCCCAGAAAGAGAACATGCTCACCCGCATCTTCGGGCGCCTGTCCGCCTGGCAGAACTGGATCTTCATCCGCCCCAACGCCGTCGGCGACAAGGGCGCGCTCAAGGTCTACGGCAAGGGCGACAAAGCGCTTTTCGATTTCAACCGAGTCTGACCCACCCACCGAACCCGAGGAAGAACGACATGTCCACGATCAACTACAGCGAGAAGATCCCGAACAACGTCAACCTGTCCGAAGACCGCACGCTGCAGCGCGCGCTGGAAGGCTGGCAGCCCAACTTCATCAACTGGTGGGACGACGTCGGCCCCGAGGGCTCGACCAACCACGAGGTCTACCTGCGCACCGCGGTCAGCGTGGACCCGCAGGGCTGGGCCCAGTTCGGCCACGTGAAGATGCGCGACTACCGCTGGGGCATCTTCCTCAACCCCGGCGAGGCCGAGCGCAAGATCCACTTCGGCGACCACAAGGGCGAGGCCGCCTGGAACGACGTGCCCGGCGAACACCGGGCCAACCTGCGCCGCATCATCGTCACGCAGGGCGACACCGAGCCCGCGTCGGTGGAGCAGCAGCGCCACCTGGGCCTGACCGCGCCCAGCATGTACGACCTGCGCAACCTGTTCCAGATCAACGTGGAAGAGGGCCGCCACCTCTGGGCCATGGTCTACCTGCTGCACAAGCACTTCGGCCGCGACGGCCGCGAGGAGGCCGAGGCCCTGCTGCAGCGCCAGTCCGGCGACCAGGACAACCCGCGCATCCTGGGCGCGTTCAACGAGAAGACCCCCGACTGGCTGGCCTTCTTCATGTTCACCTACTTCACCGACCGCGACGGCAAGTTCCAGCTGTCGGCGCTGGCCGAGTCCGCCTTCGACCCGCTGGCCCGCACGACCAAGTTCATGCTGACCGAGGAAGCCCACCACATGTTCGTGGGCGAGAGCGGCGTGTCGCGCGTGCTGCAGCGCACCGCGCAGGTGATGAACGAGCTCAAGACCGACGACCCGGCCAAGGTGCGCGCCGCCGGTGCCATCGACCTCGGCACGGTGCAGCGCTACCTGAACTTCCACTACTCGGTCACCATCGACCTGTTCGGTGCCGACCAGTCGAGCAACGCCGCCATCTTCTACAGCTCGGGCCTCAAGGGCCGCTACGAAGAGGGCAAGCGCACCGACGACCACGTGCTCAAGGGCCAGACCTACAAGGTGCTCGAGGTGCAGAACGGCCAGCTCGTGGAGAAGGAAGTGCCCATGCTCAACGCGCTCAACGAGGTGCTGCGCGACGACTTCATCACCGATTCCGTGGCGGGCGTGAACCGCTGGAACAAGGTGCTGGAGAAGGCCGGCATCCCCACGCGGCTGACCGTGCCGCACAAGGCCTTCAACCGCCAGATCGGCGCGCTCGCGGGCATCCGCCTGTCGCCCGAGGGCCGCGTCGTCAACGCAGCCGAATGGGAAGCGAAGAAGGCCGAGTGGCTGCCCACGCCGGAAGACTTCGCCTTCGTGGCCTCGCTGATGGGCCGCGTGGTCGAGCCGGGCAAGTTCGCCAACTGGATCGCGCCGCCGGTGATGGGCATCAACCGCCAGCCGGTGGATTTCGAGTACGTGCGATTCGGGTAAATCCCCCTGCGCGGCTTCGCCGCTCCCCCCTTAGAAAGGGGGGCGATGCCAGCGGCCCGGCACAGCCGGTTCCGCGGCATCCCTGGTTGAGGCCCGGGCACTCCCACGGGCCTCGCCTTTTTCTGGAGTAGGTTTATGAACGCCCCTGTTGAACTCGCTGTCATCCAGCAGCACCTGATCGACCCCGAAATCTGCATCCGCTGCAACACCTGCGAGGCGACCTGCCCCGTGGACGCGATCACGCACGACTCGAACAACTACGTGGTCGACGCGAGCAAGTGCAACCTGTGCATGGCCTGCGTGCCGCCGTGTCCCACGGGCTCGATCGACAACTGGCGCACCATGCCCAAGGCGCGCGCCTATTCCATCGAGGAGCAGTTCGGCTGGGAGTCGCTGCCTGCCGAGCTGCCGCCCGAGGAGCTGGCGGCCGCCGGTGCCGAGGCACCCGTTGCCGACGCGTCCGCCCCGGCGCCCGCCCCCACCGCCGCCACGCTGGAGGACACCTTCGTCGCCAGCCGCTACGGCGCCACGCTGCCGCCCTGGTCGGCCGCGCACGCCTTCACCAACCTCTACGGCCCCAAGGCCGCGCAAAAGACCATCACGGCCACCGTGGTCGGCAACCTGCGCGTCACCGACGTGGGCACCGACTACGACACCCACCACATCGTGCTGGACTTCGGCGCCATGCCCTTTCCCGTGCTGGAAGGCCAGAGCATCGGCGTGGTGCCGCCGGGCACCGACGCCAAAGGCCGCCCCCACCACGCGCGCCAGTACAGCATCGCCAGCCCGCGCAACGGCGAGCGGCCGGGACACAACAACCTCTCGCTCACCATCAAGCGCGTGCTGGAGGACTACGACGGCAAGCCGGTGCGCGGCGTGGCCAGCAACTTCATGTGCGACCTCAAGGTGGGCGACAAGGTGGAGGTGATCGGGCCCTTCGGTTCGAGCTTCCTCATGCCCAACCACCCGAAGAGCCACATCGTGATGATCTGCACCGGCACCGGCTCGGCGCCGATGCGCGCGATGACCGAGTGGCGCCGCCGCCTGCGCGCCTCGGGCAAGTTCGAGGGCGGCAAGCTCCTGCTGTTCTTCGGCGCGCGCACGCAGCAGGAACTGCCGTACTTCGGCCCGCTGCAGAGCCTGCCCAAGGACTTCATCGACACCAACTTCGCCTTCAGCCGCACGCCGGGCCAGCCCAAGAAATACGTGCAGGACGCCATGCGCGAGCGCGCGGCCGACCTCGCCGCGCTGCTGAAGGACCCGAACACCCACCTCTATGTCTGCGGCCTGAAGAGCATGGAGGAGGGCGTTGTGCTGGCGCTGCGCGACATCGCCACGGGCGCCGGGATGGACTGGGAGAGCGTGGGCGCCGCGCTGCAGCGCGAAGGCCGGCTGCACCTCGAAACCTACTGACGCCCGGCGGGGTTCAGTAGAGGTACACCGCGCCGACGTCGCTGCCCGACCGGTCGGCCTGGTCGCCCCCGATGCCGGGGCTGGCGTTGACCGCCGAGGGGCTGCCCGCCGCCAGTGCCGCGCGGGGGGGCCCCACGCCAGCGCCCTGGTCCGACAGGGCGAGGGTGGAGCCGAAGCCGTCGCCGCGCAGGGTGTTCGAGGGCTTGAGGTAGGCCTGCTGCCGCCACCCCGCCGCGGTGCGCCGGAAGAGATAGGCCGCGCCGCTCCAGGGGGCGCTGTTGTCGCCCTGGTCGGCCTGCAGGCCCCGTGCGGCGCTGCCCTCGCCGGGGGCACCCACCGCCAGCGTGGCGCCATCGCGGGACAACACCACGCTGGCGCCGAAGTTGTCGTTGGCGTCGGCGTTCGATGCCTTGACGTAGGTCGACTGGCGCCACTGGCCACCCTGGCGGTCAAACAGGTACGCGGCCCCGCTGGCCGTGGCGGCGTTGTTGTGGGGATCGCCATCGATGCCTCTCGCGCCGCTGGCTTCGTAGGGGCTGCCCACGGCCATGGCCTGGCCATCGGCCGACAGCGCGATGGCAGCGCCGAACGCGGCGTTGCCCAAGGTGTTGGAGGCTTTCACGTAGGCCTGCTCACTCCAGGTGTCCCGGGCCCGACCGAAGACGTACACCGCGCCGCTGCTCTGGGCGGTGTTGTCGTCGGGGTCCCCGCCCACGCCCGTGGCGGCGCTGGATTCGTTGGTGGCGCCGACGGCCAGCGTCTGACCGTCGGCCGACAGCGCCAACGCGGCGCCGAAGCCGTCGTCGGCGTCGGCGTTGGAGGCCTTGACGTAGGCCTGCTGCGTCCAAGCGGCGGCGGCGAGGGCGAACACGTAGGCCGCGCCACTTCGCCGCCGGCTGTTGTTGTCCGCCCCGTTGATGGCGCGGGCATCGCCCGATTCGTCGGGTGCGGTCACGGCCAGGACGGTGCCGTCGCCCGACAGCGCCACTTGCCAGCCGAACCGGTCGCCCGCATCGGCGTTCGACGCCGCGACCCGGACCGGAAGGCCCCAGGCAGCGGCACCGCCCCCGCGCGTGAAGACAAAGGCGCTGCCGCTGTGGCCGACGTCACCGCTGCCAGTGGGCGCGCCCACCGCCAGCGTCGCGCCGTCGGCGGACAAGGCCAGGCTGTAGCCGAACAGGTCGCCCGGTTCCGGCGCCGGGGGCGCCAGTCGGGACGCCTGCGCCCACTGAGCGCCCGTGCGGGCGAAGACGTAGACCGCGCCGCCGCTGCCCCGGCCCGACGCGCTGCCCGGTGCGCCGACGGCCAGGAACTGTCCGTCGGCCGACACGGCCACGCTCTGGCCGAAGCGGTCGTTGTCGGCGGGGGCGGCGGCCTTGACGTAGCCGATGGCCGGCACCAGCGCGTCGCTCACCCGCTGCTCGGCGGTGTCGACGCAGTCCTGGTCGCGGCAGACCTGCAGCCGGTAGCGCGCGTTCACGCGCTCGGGCAGAAAAACCCCATGGTCGTATTGCGTGGTGTCGGCCGGCAGGTCGGCGATGGGCGTGTAGCCCGAGGCGCCGTCGGGGTCCTCGAGCAGGCGGTAGCCGGTTTCGCCGGCGGCGTCGTTCCAGGTGAAGCGCAAGGTCTTGATGGCGGCGGGCGTGAGCGTGAAGCCCAGGGTGGCGTCGCTGGGAAAACCGACGGTGGCGGACGAGGTCACGGCGCTGGAGCCGCCGCCGCAGGCCGCGAGGGCACTGGCCAGCAGAAGCAGGGAAGCGCGGATCGCGCGGCGGATGTCGGGTGTCATGTCGAGGCCGGCAGTCAGGAAAGCCCGCGATTGGATCGGCGATCTCGCGCGCCATCCATACGGCCTAGGCGGTAGTTCTTGCACCCATCAGGGCAAATAAATCCTTCGCCGTGGCGCGGGCAAACCCCGGCGGGGCCCCGGGCATCTCCGGGGGGGAGGCCGACGGATGGCGTACAGTCGTCGTTCCCTATGCATGCTGCCCATACGTCTCCCGTGCCGGCCCGGCATCGCCCCGTGATCGAGGTCGATGTCGTGATGCGCCGCGAGCCCGTGCAGGGGCCCATGGCGCACTGGCAGCCCTGGCGCTGGGTGCTGGCCGATGTGCTGCTGCGCGCCGAGCCCGATGAGGCCGCCCGGCTGGCGCCGGACGAGGCGCACCGGCCGCAGGCGGTCGAGCCCATCGATGCGGGCGCGGTGGCCGACGGCAGCCAGCACTGGCTGCACCCGCGCTTTCGCGTCGAGCTGTTCCGCGACGACGCCGAGGGCTACTTCCTCAACCTCAGCAGCCCCCGGCCCTGTTTCTGGGTCATGTGGCGCGCCGAGGGCGAGGCCCTGGTCGGGGGCGAGCCCCTGGCCGTGCCCCTGATCGTGACCCTGAGTTACCACGACGCCGGCCGCTGGCTGGACGCGCAGGAGCGCGTGGACCAAGTGGCAGCGCCGCCCGAGGTGGTGGACTGGCTGCGCGCTTTCGTCGACGCGACCTACGTGCCCGAGCCGAAGCGGCGCCAGCGGCCCCAGAGCTTTCGGCCGCTGACGGACCGCTTCGGCCAGCCGGTGCGCGTGAGCACGGACAAGCCGCACGGCGGCAACGGAGGCCATTGAGGTGGCGGACGAGGGCGGCGGCTTCCTCTCGCGCTGGTCGCGGCGCAAGCAGGCGGTGCGCGAGGGCCAGGCGCTGCCGCCCGAGCCGGCGGCCGCGCCGCCGGGCGCGGAGCCGGTGCCCGCGGCCCCGGTCGCATCGGCCCCGTCGGCCGCTTCGCCCGCTTCGGCCCTGCCGCCCGCCGACGCACCGCGCGACAGCACCCCCTCACCCACGCTGGACGACGTCGCCCGGCTCACTCCCGAGGCCGACTTCAGCCGCTTCGTCGCGCCCGACGTCGCCAGCGAGGTGCGCAACGCCGCCGTGAAGAAGCTCTTCGCCGACCCACACTTCAACGTGATGGATGGCCTGGACGTCTACATCGACGACTACAGCCTGCCCAGCCCGCTGTCCAAGGCCGACATGGCCAAGATGGTTGGCGCGCGCTTCCTCAAGCTGGTGGACGACCCGGAAGACGAGAAGGCGCCCGCGCCGGCCAGCGAACCCACACCGAGCGGCGGACCCACCGCCGCCATCCCCGGCGCCTCCCCCGCCGACACGCCCCCCACCCACGATGACCACGCTGATCTGCAACTGCAACCAGACCATGCCCCTGGACCCGAAGGCCCTGGGCGCGGCGCTGGATGAAGACCTGACGACGCACACCACGCTGTGCCGGCGCGATGCGGCCGCGTTCCAGCGCGCCAGCCGCAGCGGCGACGAACTGGTGGTGGCCTGCACGCAGGAAAGCCGCCTGTTCACCGAGCTCTCGCAACAGACCGAGGGCGCGGTGCCGCTGGACGTGCGCCCCATCCGTTTCGTGAACCTGCGCGAGACCGGTGGCTGGGGCCGCGAGGCCAAGGCCGCCACGCCCAAGATGGCCGCGCTGCTGGCGGCCGCGCGCCTGCCCGACCCCGAGCCCGTGCCCACGGTGAGCTACCAGAGCGAAGGCCGTCTGCTCATCGTCGGTCCGCTCGACGCCGCCGAGCGGATCGCCGCGCAACTGGCGGATGCGCTCCAGGTCACCGTGTTCGCGCAAGGCGGGCGGGGCCAGCAGGCGCGTGCCTGGCCGGTGCTGGGCGGGCAACTGGGCGCCATCCAGGGCTGGCTCGGCGCCTTCGAGGTCGAGTGGTCCAGCACCAATCCCATCGACCTGGACCTGTGCACGCGCTGCAACGCCTGCGTGGCCGCCTGTCCCGAAGGCGCGATCGGCCTGGACTACCAGATCGACCTCGACCGCTGCCAGAGCCACCGCGCCTGCGTGCAGGCCTGCGAGGCCGTGGGCGCCATCAACTTCCAGCGCGACGCGGTCCCGCACCGCGATCGCTTCGACCTCGTGCTCGACCTGCGCGACGCGCCCGCGTTCGTTCAGCACGCGCCCCCGCAGGGCTACTTCCACTTGCCCGGCGGCCTGCGCCACGACAAGGGCCTCGAGACCCTGGTCCGACTGCGCGAGATGGTGGGCGAGTTCGAGAAGCCCAAGTTCTTCACTTACAACCACAAGCTCTGCGCGCATGGCCGCAACGAGACCGTGGGTTGCGACGCCTGCATATCGGTCTGCTCGGCGCAGGCCATCCGAAGCGAGGTCGAGCGGCAGCAGATCGCCGTCAACCCCAACCTCTGCGTGGGCTGCGGCGCCTGCACCACCGTCTGCCCCACGGGCGCGCTGGGCTTCGCCTACCCGCGCGCCAGCGAGCAGGGCAACCGGCTGCGCACCGTGCTGTCCACCTACGCCAAGGCCGGTGGGAAAGAGGCGGCCGTGCTGCTGCACAGCCAGACCGCCGGCAGCGAACTCATCGAGGCCCTGGGCCGCGAGGCCGTGCTGCGGCCCAAGGCCATCAAGGGCGTGCCCGCGCGCGTGATTCCGCTGCCCTTGTGGCACACCGCCTCGGTCGGCCTGGATGTGTGGCTCAGCGCTTTCGCCTACGGCGCCTCGCAGGTCTGGGTGCTGATGACGGACGAAGAGGCGCCGCAGTACCGCGAGGCCTTGCGCGAGCAGATGGCGGTGGCCCAGGCCATCGTGAGCGGCCTGGGCTACGCGGGCACGCACTTTCGCCTGATCGAGGCGCGCGACGCGGCCACGCTGGACGTGCAATTGGCCTCGCCGCCGGCGCAGGGCGTGAAGCGCCGCGCGAGCTACGCGGTGCAGCGCGAGAAGCGCGCCACCATGGAACTCGCGCTCGACCACCTGCTGCAGGACAGCGCCGCGCACCCGCGTGCGGTGGACGCCGTGCCCTTGCCCGCGGCCTCGCTGTTCGGCGCGGTGAACGTGAACAAGGACGCCTGCACCCTGTGCCTGAGCTGCGTTAGCGCCTGCCCGGCCAACGCCCTGCTCGACAACGCCGAGCGACCGCAGTTGCGCTTCGTCGAGAAAAACTGCGTGCAGTGCGGCCTGTGCGCCACCACCTGCCCCGAGGACGCCATCACCCTGCAGCCCCGCCTGCTGCTGACCGAGCAGCGCCGCCAGCCGCGCGTGCTCAACGAGGCCCAGCCATACGCCTGTGTGCGCTGCGGCAAGCCCTTTGGCACGCTCAAGGGCGTGGAGCTGATGCTGGGCAAGCTGGCCGGCCACGCCATGTTCCAGGGCGAGGCGCTGGAGCGCCTCAAGATGTGCGGCGACTGCCGCGTGGTGGACATCTACAGCAACCCGAACGAATCGCGCATCACCGACCACTGAGACACGCCGCCATGATGGAACGCATCCCCGTCTCCTCCACGCTCGACGAAGAAACCGCGCGCGCCGAGGTCTATGGCCTGCTGGCCGCGCTGTACTACGCGCCGCCCGGCGCCGAGCTGCTGAGCCAGCTGCGCGTGGCCGCCACCGAGGCGCCGGCGGCGGGCGCCTTTCTCGAGGAGCCCTGGCGCCAGGTCGTGGCGGCCGCGCGCGAGCGCGACGACGCGGCCATCGCCGACGAGTTCGACGCCCTGTTCGGCGGCGTGGGTAAGCCCGAGGTTCACCTGTTCGGCTCGCACTACCTCAGCGGCTTCCTGAACGAAAAGCCGCTGGCCCAGCTGCGCGGCGACCTGGCCGCGCTGGGCCTGGCGCGCGAAGAGAGCATGCCCGAGACCGAAGACCACGTGGCCTACGTGTTCGAGGTCATGCGCTACCTGATCGCTGGCGACGACGTCGAGGTGGCCAACCTCACGCGCCAGCGCGAGTTTTTCACGAAGCACGTGCAGACCTGGGTGCCGCAGCTGTGTGAGACCATCGCGGCCCAGCCCCGCGCCGGCTTCTATGCCGCGCTCGCGGGCTTCACGCAGGCCTTCATCGGGGTCGAGGCGCAGGGCTTCGACATGCTGGCCTGACCGGGATCACGCACACAGGAGCAGGCATGGCAGGCAAGGGCTATTGGATCGGTCGCGTCGACGTGGACGACCTGGAGCGCTACAAGCTGTACGTGGAGGCCAACGCGGCGCCGTTTCGCGAGTACGGCGCGAAGTTCCTGGTGCGCGGCGGGCGCTTCGAATGCGTGGAGGGCACCAGCCGCTCGCGCAACGTGGTGATCGAGTTCCCCTCGTACGAACAGGCCATGGCCTGTTACCGCTCGCCGGGCTACCAGGCCGCCATCGCGCTGCGCGCGCCGGTGTCGGTGATCGACCTGATCATCATCGAAGGCCACGAAGGCGCGCAGCCCTGAGCGGTCGCGGGCGACGCTGCCGCCTCAATACAGGTAGACGGCGCCCACGTTCACGCCCGAGGCATCGGCCTGGTCACCGCCCACGCCGGCCGTGGCGTTGCTCGCATAGGGGCAGCTCACCGCCAGGGCCAGACCGTCGCCCGACAGGGCCAGCGCCGCGCCGAACTGGTACACGCTGTATTCGGCCGTGTTCGAGGGCTTGAGGTACGCCTGTTGCCGCCAGCCCGTGGCGCTGTGCGTGAACAGGTAGGCCGCGCCGGTGTCGGGCGCGTTGTCGTTGCCCTGGTCGCCGTTGATGCCCCGTGCGTCGCTGCTCTCGCCGATGGCGCCCACGGCCAGTGCCTGGCCATCGCTGGACAGGGCCAGGGTGCTGCCGAAGCGGTCGTTCGCGCCGGTGTTGGAGGCCTTGATGTAGGCGCGCTGGTTCCAGCCGGCGTTGTCCCGGGCGAAAACGTACGCCGCGCCGCTGAAGGTGGCGCCCGTGTTGCCTGGGTCGCCGTCGACGCCCGTCGCGGCGCTGCTGTCGTAGGGACTGCCGACCGCCAGGACCTGGCCGTCGGCCGACAAGGCCAGGGCTTCCCCGAACCCCGACGGGAGCAGGGGGTTGGGCGCCGGCAGGAAGGCCTGCAGGCCCCAGGCGACCCCGTCGTGGGCGTAGACATGCACCGACCCGCCGGTGGCGCTGCCACCCATGGGGTCCGGCGACGGGGTGCCCACGGCCAGGGTATGGCCGTCGGCCGACAGGGTGATCCGCCGGCCGAACTGATCGGCGACGTGGTTGGTGGCGGCCTTGAGGTAGGCCTGCTGGCTCCAGGCATTGCCCTGGCGAGCGAAGACATAGGCCGCGCCGCTTTGCGGGCTGTTGTCGTCGTCGGGGGGATTGACGCCGGTGCCGCTGCCGGCTTCCTGGTCCGCCCCCACCGCCAGCACGTCGCCTTGCGCAGACAGCGCGACGCTGCCACCAAAGGCATCGCCGCCGCCGGTGTTCAAGCCGGTGAGGCGTGTCTGCAGGTTCCAGGCGCCGCCCTGGCCCGTGTAGAGGTAGACCGCGCCGCCGTAGTTGGCCGTCTGGCTGTCGTGCGGCGCGCCCACGGCCAGGGTGTCGCCCGCGCTGGACAGGGCCAGGCGGTAGCCGAAGCCGTCGTTCGGCTGGGGGGCCGGGGCCTGCAGCCGGGCCTGCTGGCGCCAGGTGGCGCCGTCGTGCGTGAACACATGGACGGTGCCGCTGGAGCTGTTGAGGGAGTCGCTGCCCGGCGCCCCCACGGCCAGGGTCTGGCCGTCCGCGGACAGCGCCACGCTCTGGCCGAACTGGGCGTCGCTGGCCGGATCGGAGGCCTTCACATAGCCGATGGCCTCCGCCAGTGGCCCGCTGGCGGTGACGGCGGCGGAGTCCACGCACGCCGACGCCTGGCAGGCCTGCAGGAGGTAGCGCGCGTTGATGCGCTCGGACAGGAACACGGTGCGGTCGACCTGCGTGCTGCCGGCCGGCAGCGTGGCGATCAGGGTGTAGCCCGAGGCGCCGTCGGTGTCTTCGAGCAGCCGGTATTCGCTGGCCCCGGGCACGTCGGCCCAGCTGAAGTGAAAGGTCGTGATGGCGCTGGGCGTGAGGGCCAGGACCGGTGCCGCGAGGGCGGCCGCGGGAGGAAAGGCGACCGTGGCGGAGGACGGCGCACCCCCGCCGTTGCCGCCGCAGGCCGACAACACGGCGGCGAGCGCGAAGGCAGCGGCGCGGACGGCAGGCAACGGGCGGACTTCCATGAACGCTGTGCAGGGGGGACAAGCACAGCGATTGAAGCGGATGCCTCGTGCGCCTATCCATACCCCCGACGCAGTATTCACAGCGCCGCCGGCCCCGCCCGTGGCCGGCGGGCCGCCGCGTGGCCTCAGCCCGGCGTGGGCCGCCCGTCGTTCGTCGGCGTGGCCGCGGGCGCGCGCGGCTCGGTGAACAGGCGCACGGTGAACACCGCGCCGCTCGCGCCGTCGCCGCGGTTGGTCGCGGTGATGCGCCCGCCGTAGCGCTCCACCAGGCCCTGGCTGATCCACAGGCCCAGGCCGTTGCCGTCGTTCTTGGTGGTGAAGAAGGGGCGGAACAAGCGCTCGCGCGTGGCCTCGCTCAGGCCGGCGCCGCCGTCGATCACCTGCAGCTCGGCGCCGCCCTCCACGTCGCGCGTGACCAGGCGCAGGCGGCCGCCCCGGGGCATGGCCTGGATGGCGTTGATCAGCAGGTTGATGATGACTTGCTGCAGCTCCTGCCGGTTGATGCCCACGCCGTGCGTGGCGCCGCGCTCGCGCTCCACCGCAATGTCGGTCTGCGACAGCAGGTGGCCCACCAGCACGAGGCAGTCGTCCACCGTGCGGTCCAAGGCCAGCGTGTCCACGTAGCCGGCGTATTCGGTGGGCCGCGCGTACTGCAGCAACTGCGTGACGATGATGCGCATGCGCTCGACCTGCTGGTCGAGCAGGCGCAGCTCGCCCTGAACCGGCTCGGTGGCGCGGCCCAGGGTGTCGCGGATGAGGTCCAGGTTGCCCTGCATCACCGCGATGGGGTTGTTGATCTCGTGCGCGATGCTGGCGGTGAGCTGGCCGATGGCGGCCAGCTTCTCGCTCTTGACGAGCTGCTCCTGCGCGAGCCGCAGCGATGCGTTGCTGGCCTGCAGTTCGCGCGTGCGCTCGGCCACCTTGCGGTCGAGCTCGTCGGCCCAGCGCTGCAGGGCCTGGGTTTTCTCGTCGATGGTGTCGAGCAGCTGGTCGAGGTGGCCCGCGAGCGCGCCGAGCTCGTCGCGCGCGGGCAGCGGGCCCACGCGCGCGCCGCCCTGGCCCTGTTCCACGCGCTGCATGGTCAGGTTCATCTGCTGCACCGGCTGGAAGATGCTGCGCGCCCAGCGCAGCGAGAACCAGGCCGAGGCCGCCATCACGCCGCCGAAGATGAGGCCGATGAGCGCCAGCATGGCGTAGCGCACCAGCCGAAAGGGGGCCTCGGTGAAGCCCACGTAGAGCATGCCCACGCGCGCGCCGCTGGCGTCGGCCAGGGGCTCGTAGGCCGAGACGTACCAGTCGTTCACCACGAAGGCCAGGTCCAGCCAGGTGTGGCCTTCGCCGAGCACGGCGCCGCGCACCGCCTGCGACACGCGGGTGCCGATGGCCCGCCGGTCCTGGAACAGGCGCACGTTGGTGGTGATGCGCACGTCGTCGAGGAACAGCGTGGCCGTGCCCTGGCTGTCGAAGGGCAGGGAGCCGGCGGGGTAGACGATGCGGTTGATGTGGTCGATGAAATCCAGGTTCTGGTTCAGCAGCAGGCCGCCGCTGAGCAGGCCCAGGCGCCGGCCCTGCGCGTCGACCACGGGCAGCGTGGCCTGCGCGACCATGGCGCGGTCTTCGGCGCTGCGCTGCGTGGGCGTGGCGTTGCGCGTGGGCACCAGGGGGATGTCCAGCCGCGACATCAGGTGCGGCGCCAGGGCGTGCAGCGAGGCGCGGTCGAGCACCAGCAGGCTGGCCTTGGCGCGGTCGCGCCGGGCCTGGATGGACCCACCCAGTGCGGGCGGCTGCGGCAGCAGGCCGGCGCGCTGGTCCTGCAGGCTCAGGCCGGGCGGCGCACCGCGTGCCAGCGGCAGGCCGTCATTGCCGTACAGCACGAGGAAGTCGAGCCCCAGGCGCTCGCGCTCGGTGGCCAGGTGCGCGGCGAGCGCGGCCAGTGCGTCGGGCGTGCCGGGGGCCAGCCCGTCGGCCAGCGCGCGCGAATCGGCCACGCCCTGGGTGCCCGATCCGATCTCGATCAGCACCTGGTCGAAGTAGCCCCGCGCCACCGCCAGGTCGCTGCGCACCTTGGTGATGAGCAGGCGGTCGTAGGCCTGGTCGCTCCACACCGCCAGCGCCAGCACCAGCAGCGGGAAGGCCACCAGCAGCGGCAGCAGCGCCATGGCCAGCAGCTTGTTGCGCACCGAGCCCGCGAGCCAGCGCGGCGCGCGCCAGAGCGTCATGCCGACGCCTCCTGCGTTCGCCCGGGCCTGGCCCGGTGACGCCGTGGAACCGGCTGTGCCGTGCCGCCGGCGCTGCCCCCCTTGGCGGGGCGCGCGAAGCGCGGCGGGGGTGTTGTCTCTAGTTCGCCCATTCGGCCACGCGCCGCTCCAGGGTGCGGCGCGACACGCCCAGCAACTGCGCGGCGCGCGTCTTGTCGCCCTGCACCGAGTCGAGCACGGAGAGGATGTGCATCTTCTCCAGCGTGTGCAGGTCGGTGGGGCGCTCGGCCGCCGGCGCCTCGGGTGCGCCGGGGTAGAGCGCCGACACGTTGAGCGTGCCGAGGATGAGCGAGCGCTCGATCAGGTTGCGCAGCTCGCGCACGTTGCCGGGCCAGTCGTACTGCTGCAGGAAGGCCATCTCGGCCTCGCTGATGCGCAGCGGCTCGGCGCCCAGCGTGGGCGCCAGCTGGCCCATGAAGTGCGCCACCAGCGCGGGGATGTCGGCCTTGTGCTCGCGCAGCGGCGGCAGCGCGAGCTCCACCACCTGCAGGCGGAAGTACAGGTCCTTGCGGAAGCGGCCGGCCGCGACCTCGGCGCTGAGCTGGCGGTTGGTGGCGGCGACGATGCGCAGGTTGAGCGGCACCAGCTGCTCGCTGCCCACGGGGCGCACCCGCAGGTCCTCGATGGCGCGCAGCAGCGTGGCCTGGATGGACAGCGGCAGTTCCGCGATCTCGTCGAGAAAGAGGGTGCCGCCCTGGGCGTAATGGAAGAGGCCGTCGCGCGCGCGCGTGGCGCCGGGAAAGGCGCCCTTGGCGTGGCCGAAGAGCTCGCTGGCGATGAGCTCGGGCGAGACGGCCGCGCAGTTGACGGGCACGAAGGGGCCGGCGGCGCGCGCGCCCCGCGCGTGCAGCTCGCGCGCGACCAGTTCCTTGCCGGTGCCCGATTCGCCCTGCAGCAACACGGTGCTGTCCACGCCGGCCACGCGGTCGAGGGAATCGCGCAGGGCCGCCATGGACGGCGAGTCGCCCACCAGCGCCGCGCGGTGCACGGTGGCGGGGCCCATGGCGCGGCGCAGCACGAAGTTCTCGCGCCGCAGGCGCGAGCGCTCGTGGCACTGCTTGATGGCGTTGAGGATCTGCGGAACGCGGAAGGGCTTGAGGATGAAGTCGGAGGCGCCGGCGCGCAGCGCCTCGATGGCGGTGTCGAGGTCGGCGAAGGCGGTGATGAGGATGACCTCGCCGGTGTAGCCCTGTTCGCGCAGTTCCTTGAGCCATTCGACGCCGCTCTTGCCGGGCAGGGAGATGTCGAGCACCACGAGGTCCACGTGGTGGCCGCGCAGCCACTCGGCGCCTTCTTCGGCGCTGGTGGCGCTCATGACGAAATGGCAGCGCGGGGCGAGCGTCTTGACGAGGAAGTTGAGCATGCCCTGTTCGTCGTCGACGACCAGGATGGACCAGTTGGGCCAACCGTCCAGGGTGCGCTCGGGGCTTGTCGGGGGGGTGATCGTCTCCACCGGTCGATTCTATGAAGCGGGCGTGGGCGCACCGCTGCGCGGCCTGGCGCGGGACCTCGATGGCCCACGCGCCCAAGGCCTTGGAGCCTGATCGAATCACTCGGGCATTGGCGCCCTTGGCCCGGTGAGGACCGGTGCTTGGCGTGCGACAAGTTGTCGCGCTCGTTGGACAACATGGCGCAAGCCAGACGCCGGGTGATCCTAAGTTCTGCGGGTTTGCCCGCGCTTTGGGCGGTTGAGCGGGCCTGTGCGGGCCGACGTTGCGAGTGGTTCTCATCGATGGTGGTTGGCATGTTTATCGCTAAGCGCGGCGCCGCCGCCGGTGGTCCGCCTCGGCGCCCACGCGAGGGGGCCGTGCCTTGGCCAGAGCGCTCATGCACAAGCTTGCATACCCCCAGGGGGCGAAGTAGATTCGACCTTATGCAAGGAGCCCACACGTCTGGTGTGCGGGCCCTGCACACCTGGAGACATGCATGAAAGAGTCTTCCCGCTCCGGCCCGGCCGAGGGCCGTTCGCGCCTGAGCCGGCGCACCCTGTTCGCGGGTGCTGGCACAGCCGGTGCCGTGGCCGCCGTGGCCAGCGTGATGCCCGTGGCCCAAGCCCCCGAGAGCGCCGCCTCCGAGCCCAAGCCCGCGCCCGAGCGCGGCGGAGGCTACACGCTCAGCGAGCACGTCAAGCACTACTACCGCACCACGCGCCTCTGATCCGGCGCGCGAGAAACAGAGCCTCCCCACGAACGTCCCGTCCGCCGCCCACCCGCCCCTCGGCATCCCGCGGCGCCCCAGGAGACACACCATGCTGCTGACCAAGAAATCCCCCTCCGCCGCCGGCCGTGGCACGCCGGCGCACGCCACCTTCGTGAACGCCCTGCAGCGAGGCCTGTCGTCCGCGCTGCCCACCATGGACCGCCGCGCCTTTCTGCGCCGCTCCGGTCTCGGGGTGGGCGTGGGCCTGGCCGCTTCGCAGCTCACCCTGGTGAAGAAGGCCAAGGCCGCCTCGGGCGGCTCGATCGACGGCACCGGCAAGATCGAGGTGCGCCGCACGGTGTGCACGCACTGCTCGGTGGGCTGCGCCAGCGACGCCATCGTTGAGAACGGTGTCTGGGTGCGCCAGGAGCCGGTGTTCGACTCGCCGATCAACCTGGGCGCGCACTGCGCCAAAGGCGCCTCGCTGCGCGAGCACGGCCACGGCGAGTACCGCCTGCGCTACCCGATGAAGCTGGTCAACGGCAAGTACCAGCGCATCACCTGGGACGAGGCCTACGACGGCATCGTCGCCAAGATGAAGGCATTGCGCGAAGCCAGCGGCCCGGACGCGGTGTACTTCGTCGGCTCGTCCAAGCACAACAACGAGCAGGCTTACCTGCTGCGCAAGTTCGTGAGCTTCTGGGGCACGAACAACTGCGACCACCAGGCGCGCATCTGCCACTCCACCACGGTGTCCGGCGTGGCCAACACCTGGGGCTACGGCGCGATGACCAACTCGTACAACGACATGCAGAACAGCAAGTGCGCGTTGTACATCGGCTCCAACGCGGCCGAGGCGCACCCGGTCTCCATGCTGCACATGCTGCACGCCAAGGAGAACGGCTGCAAGATGATCGTGGTCGACCCGCGTTTCACGCGCACCGCGGCCAAGGCCGACGAGTACGTGCGCATCCGCTCGGGCACCGACATCCCCTTCCTCTTCGGCCTGCTGTACCACATCTTCAAGAACGGCTGGGAAGACAAGCGCTACATCAACGACCGCGTCTATGGCATGGAGGCTGTGAAGGCCGACGTGATGGCCAAGTGGACGCCCGACAAGGTGGAAGAGGCCTGCGGCGTCAAGGAAGAACAGATGGCGCGGGTGGCCGAGATGATGGCCAAGAACCGCCCGTCGACGCTGGTGTGGTGCATGGGCCAGACGCAGCACTCCATCGGCAACGCCATGGTGCGCGCCTCGTGCATCGTGCAGCTGGCCCTGGGCAACATCGGCGTGAGCGGCGGCGGCGCGAACATCTTCCGCGGGCACGACAACGTGCAGGGCGCCACCGACATCGGCCCGAACCCGGATTCGCTGCCCGGCTACTACGGTGTGGCCGCCGGCTCGTGGAAACATTTCGCCAACGCCTGGGGCGTGGACTACGACTGGATCAAGTCGCAGTACGCCGAGGGCACGATGGAGAAGCCCGGCATCACCGTCTCGCGCTGGATCGACGGCGTGCTGGAGAAGAACGAGCTGATCGACCAGGGCCCGAACATTCGCGGCATGTTCTTTTGGGGCCATTCGCCGAACTCGCAGACCCGGGGCCTGGAAATGAAGCGAGCCATGGACAAGCTCGACCTGCTGGTGGTGATCGACCCCTACCCCTCGGCGACCGCGTCGATGGCGGCCATGCCGGGCAAGGCCGAAGACCTCAACCCCAACCGCGAGGTCTACCTGCTGCCTGCGGCCACGCAGTTCGAAACCAGCGGTTCGGTGACCGCGTCGAACCGCTCGCTGCAGTGGCGCGAGAAGGTGATCGACCCGCTGTGGGAGAGCCGCAGCGACCACATGATCATGCATGAGCTGGCGCAAAAGCTGGGCTTCGCGGAGCAGCTCTCCAAGAACTACAAGATGCAGAAGATCAAGGGCCGCGACGAGCCGCTGCCCGACGACATCCTGCGCGAAATCAACCGCTGCGTCTGGACCATTGGCTACACCGGCCAGAGCCCCGAGCGCCTGCAGGCCCACATGCGCCACATGGATGCCTTCGACGTGAAGACGCTCAAGTGCACGACCAAGGTGGTCGACAAGGAAACCGGTTACGACCTGTCGGGCGACTACTTCGGCCTGCCCTGGCCCTGCTTCGGCACGCCCGAGATCAAGCACCCCGGCTCGCCCAACCTGTACAGCACCGAGCGGCACGTGATGGACGGCGGCGGCAACTTCCGCGCCAACTTTGGCGTGGAGCGCGAGGGCGTGAACCTGCTGGCCGAGGACGGTTCGCACTCGCTGGGCGCCGAGATCACCACCGGCTACCCCGAGTTCGACCACGTGCTGCTCAAGAAGCTGGGCTGGTGGGAAGAGCTCAGCGCCGAGGAGAAGCAAAAGGCCGAGGGCAAGAACTGGAAGACCGACCCCACGGGCGCGATCATCCGCGTGGCCATGAAGCACGGCTGCCACCCCTTCGGCAACGCCAAGGCGCGCGCGGTGGTGTGGAACTTCCCCGACGCGATCCCGCAGCACCGCGAGCCCATCTACAGCCCGCGCCCCGACCTGGTGGCCAAGTACCCCACCCACGACGACCAGAAGAACCGCTGGCGCCTGCCCGTGCTCTACAAGTCCCTGCAGAACAAGAACGTCGAGGACAGGCTGCACGAGAAATTCCCGCTCATCATGACCACCGGCCGCCTGGTGGAGTACGAGGGCGGCGGCGAGGAGACGCGCTCCAACCCCTGGCTGGCCGAGCTGCAGCAGAACATGTTCGTGGAAATCAACCCGAGCGCGGCGACCGCGCGCGGCATTCGCCAGGGCGAACAGGTCTGGGTGCACACACCGACGGGCGCGCGCCTGAAGATGATGGCGCTGGTGACCGAGCGCGTGGGCCCCGACACGGTGTGGATGCCCTTCCACTTCTCGGGCCACTGGCAGGGTACCGACATGAAGCCCTATTACCCGGAAGGGGCCTACCCGGTGGTGCGCGGCGAAGCGGCCAACACCGGCACCACCTACGGCTACGACATCGTGACGATGATGCAGGAAACCAAGACCTCGATCTGCAACGTCGAAAAAGCATAAAAGCAGGAGAACACCATGGCACGAATGAAATTCATCTGTGACGCGGAGCGCTGCATCGAGTGCAACGGCTGCGTCACCGCCTGCAAAAACGAGCACGAGGTGCCCTGGGGCGTGAACCGCCGCCGCGTCATCACCCTCAACGACGGCGTGCCGGGCGAGAAGTCGATCTCGGTGGCCTGCATGCACTGCAGCGACGCGCCTTGCATGGCGGTCTGCCCGGTGAACTGCTTCTACCGCACCGACGAGGGCGTGGTGCTGCACGACAAGGACGTCTGCATCGGCTGCGGCTACTGCTCCTACGCCTGCCCCTTCGGCGCGCCCCAGTTCCCCTCGCAGGGCACCTTCGGCGTGCGCGGCAAGATGGACAAGTGCACCTTCTGCGCCGGCGGCCCCGAGGCCCATGGCAGCCAGGCCGAGTTCGAGAAGTACGGCCGCAACCGCCTGGCCGAAGGCAAGCTGCCGGCCTGCGCCGAAATGTGCTCCACCAAAGCCCTGCTGGCCGGCGACGGCGACACCGTGGCCGACATCTTCCGCACCCGCGTGATCGCGCGCGGCAAGGGCGCGGAAGTCTGGGGCTGGGGCACCGCATACGGCACCGCCGAAGGGAAGAAGTCATGATGAAACGCCTGACCCTCACCTCCGTTGCGATGGTGGCCCTGCTGGGCCTGGCGGCCTGTGGCGAGAAGCCGCAGGAGATGAACGCCAACGGCGTGAAGCAGGACAACGCGGCTTACAGCGGCGTGGGCAAGAGCCAGTACGCGCAGCCGGGCTGGACAGCCGGCGACAAGGGCAGCTGGGAAAAGCAGCTCAAGGCGCGCGCCGTGTCCGGCCAAAACGAATACGTGCGCATTGGCGCGCAGCCGAAGAAGTGAAGGCGGTCGCCATGCACACGCAAGCAAACCCCCGCTGGCGCGCTTGGCTCGCGGCACTGCTGCTGGGTCTGGGCGCGGCCACGGTCTGGGCCCAGGCGCCCAAGGCGGCGCAGGACGACCCTGCGCCGGTGCCACAGCAGGCGGCACCCGGACAAGCGGGCGGCATCAAGAGCCAGAACATCTTCGACATCCGCCCCGACGCCGACACCGACCCGAACTACGCCAGCCAGAGCAACGCCGAGCGGCGCAAGGTGCAGCCCGGCAACAACGCGCCCATGTGGCACGACGTGAGCAAGGGCGTGACCGGCCAGACCATGCTGCCGTACCCCGAGTACGGCAACCTGATCCAGGGCTTCGTGCAGTACCCCGGCTCCAAGCTGACCACCGCCGGCGAGGCCTGGCGCCAGGTGCGCAACAACTGGATCATTCCCTACGGCGGCTCGCTGCTGCTGATCGTGCTGGTGGCGATCGCGCTGTTCTATTTCGCCAAGGGTTCGATCAAGTTGCACGGGCAGGAGACCGGCCGCAAGATCGAGCGCTTCACCTACTTCGAGCGCGCGGCGCACTGGGTCAACGCCATCGCCTTCGTCGCGCTGGCCGTCTCCGGCATCGTCATGGCCTTCGGCAAGTTCTTCCTGCTGCCCGTCATCGGCAGCACGCTGTTCGGCTGGCTCACCTACGCGCTGAAGAACCTGCACAACTTCGTTGGCCCGCTGTTCGCGGTGTCGCTGGTGGTGGTGATCTTCACCTTCGTCAAGGACAACCTGCCGAGCAAGGGCGACCTGACCTGGCTGCTCAAGGGCGGTGGCCTGCTCAGCGGCAAGGAAGTGCCCTCGCACCGCTTCAACGCGGGCGAGAAGGTGGTGTTCTGGGCTGGCGTGTTCTTCTTCGGCCTGTTCGTGGTGGGCTCCGGCCTGTTCCTGGACAAGCTGCTGCCCGCGGTGGAGTTCACGCGCGCCAACATGCAGGTGGCCCACATGATCCACGCCACGGCCGCGGCGCTGATGATGGCGCTGTTCCTGGGCCACATCTACCTGGGCACCATCGGCATGAAGGGCGCCTACAAGGCCATGAAGACCGGCTACGTGGACGAGACCTGGGCCAAGGAACACCACGCGCTGTGGTACGACGACATCAAGGCCGGCAAGATCCCCGCCCAGCGCACCACGAACAAACCCGAGGGCGCGCCCGGCCAGCCGGCCAAGGCCTGAGCGTTTCAGGAGACAGACCGCATGAGCATCCAGAAAATCGCCTTCGCCGCGGGCCTGCTGGCCTTGGCCACCCTGGCCCAAGCCAAGCTGCCGGCGGCGCCGCCGCTCACGCCCGAGGCCGCCGCCAAGGCCGACGAGGCCAAGGCCAAGGCCGCGTACAACGCCAAGCTCGACGCCTACAAGCTGTGCAAGTCCATGGACAAGGTGGCGGCCAGCTACTTCAAGACCGCCGCGGGTGCCGGCAAGCAGGCGTCGGCCGGCGCGCCGGCCTGCACGGACCCTGGTCCCTTTGCCTACGTGCCGCCCAAGCCGGCCGAAGCGGCGGGCGCGCACTCGCCCGCGGCACCGGCGACCAGCCCGCCCAGCAACCAGGCGCCGGCCGGCGCGCCCACGCCCAAGAAGCCGTAAGCGCCGCGCGCCGCCGCCGGCACCGATGCCCCCTCGCGGGGCAGCGCCAAAGGCCGCACCCCAGGGTGCCGGCCTTTTTCTTTAGTAGTCTCGCCCCATGCGCCTGCCCCAACTGACCGAGGCCCGTGCCCCGCTGACGGAATCCATCGACGCGCTGGACGAGTTCGGCCAGCGCCGCGCCATCCACATCCCCGCCGAACGCGACCTCACGGTCTACGTGGACAAGCGCGAGCTGGTCACGCTCATGACCCTGGGCGCCCGGCCCGAGTGGCTGACCCTGGGCTACCTGATCAACCAGCGGCTTATCGCCTCGGTGGACGACATCGAGTCCATCACCGTCGACTGGGAGGTGAACGCCGCGAGCGTGAAGACCCGCCACGGCATCGAGCGCATTGAAGAGCGCACGGCCAAGCGCGTGGTCACCACCGGCTGCGGCCAGGGCAGCGTGTTCGGCGGACTCATGGACGACCTGGACCGCATCCGGCTGCCCGAGGGCGTGCTGCGCCAGTCGCAGGTCTACGCCATCGTGGACGCGATCCGCCTGAAGGAAAGCACCTACAAGTCGGCCGGCTCGGTGCACGCCTGCGCGCTGTTCCGCGGCACCGAGCTGGCGCTGTTCGTGGAAGACGTGGGCCGGCACAACGCGGTAGACACCATCGCCGGCTGGCTGGCCCTGCAAGACGATGCCCCACGCGACGTGGGCGAGACGCTGGACAAGGTCTTCTACACCACCGGCCGCCTGACCAGCGAGATGGTCATCAAGAGCGCCCAGATGGGCGTGGCGGCGGTCATCTCGCGCAGCGGCATCACGCAGATGGGCCTGCAGGTGGCGCGCCGCGTGGGCCTGTGCGCGGTGGGCCGGGCCACCAACAAGCACTTCCTGTGCTACGCCAACCCCGAGCGGCTGGTGTACGACGCGGTGCCGGCGGCGGTGCCGCAGGCCGTGCGCGGCTGATCGGGTCGCGGGGCCCGCACGGGCTTCACGCTCTAGCACATTGATTGGGCCGCATACAGCGGCCTGTACCCGCTTAGCCGACATGCGTATCGTCGGCCGCTTGTGCTGTGGGCGATCGGTGGACTGGGGTGTGTCCAAAGACCGCACAACGCGGCCCTTGGCATACGCCGATGAGTGGACGACGCGGCGCTCGCCTATCGTCGCGCGCTTGATTTTTGAAAGGGAGTTTTGTCTTGATGACATCGAACAACAACGCAGGCGACGCCAAGTTCGGCGACGAGAGGCCATGCGGGCGCATCGGCACCATCAGCGGCACGCTGCACTACAGCGATCGGTTGATGGGCGGTGAGGGCAACGACACGCTGACGGCGGTGGGCAGCTGGGACGCACTCGACGGCGGCGCGGGCGACGATGTGCTCAGGTTGAGCAACGGTGCGGAGCAGTCCACCACGTTCATTGGTGGGGCGGGCAACGACACCATGACGGGCGGCGGCTACAACGACAGGCGCTGCTGATGGCCTTGGACGGCTCTGGTGCCCCGAGCCTGCCGCCGCTGAGGGAGGTGGATGCCACCCGCCGCCAGGAGGCCGCCCGCTTGCTGCAAGGCCAGTACGCGGAGTACCAGACCCGCCGCGAACGGGTGGCGGCCGACACCGCGAGCCGCGAGGCCGAGTGGCGCGCCACGCAGGCCTTGGTGCGCAAGCTGGAGCAGACCTTGCCCATTGCCACCCAGCGCGCGCAGGACTACCGCAACCTGGTGGCGCAGTCCTTTGTGTCCCACCACGGCTACCTGGAACAGGAGCAGGCGCGCATCGAGATGGAGGCCGACCTGGCCGCGCAGCGCAACCGCCTGCAGGAGATTGCCTCCTCGCTCGACGAAGCGCGCGCGCAGCAGCGCGCCTTGACGGCCGAAACGCGCCGAACCGCGCTGGACAGCATCGAGCAGGCCCAGCAGCGCCTGGACGCACTGGCGCAGGAGCGCATCAAGGCCGAGGCACGGGGCCGACTCACGCGGCTCACCTCACCCGTGGACGGCACGGTGCAGCAGCTGGCGGTGCACACCGAAGGGGGCGTGGTCACACCCGCGCAGTCGCTGATGGTGGTCGTGCCGGCGGACCAGCCGTTGGAGGTGGAGGCCTTCTTCGAGAACAAGGACATCGGCTTCCTGCGCCAAGGCCAGGTGGCGGAGGTGAAAGTGGAGACTTTCCAGTTCACCAAGTACGGCACGCTGCACGCCGAACTCGCCAGCGTCTCGCACGACGCCATCAGCGACGAGCGGCGTGGCCTGATCTACGCCAGCCGCGTGCGTTTGGCGCGCACCAGCCTGGACGTGGATGGCACCGAGGTGCGCCTGTCGCCCGGCATGGCCGTGAGCGTGGAGGTCAAGACCGGACAGCGCCGGGTGATCGAGTACTTCCTGGCGCCGCTGCTGCGGCACACCGACGAAAGCCTGCGCGAGCGCTGATCAAACCGCCTTCAGCGCCAGCCGGCTCGCGTGCTTCCACGCGCGGCGCAGCACGGCCGGCGACCAGGATTCCTCGGGGATCAGCAGCACGCCGCGCGCGCGCATCCATTGGCCCAGGTCCACGTGGCTGGTGGCCACGGTGAGCGGGATGGCCAGCAGCAGCGGCAGGGCCACGGGGGCCAGCCACAGCAGCGCGGCGGCGTTGAGCAGCGCCACGCCCGCGCCCATGAGGGCAATGACGGCGGTCATGGGCGCCAGGCGGCGGGCGGCATCGCCCCAGCTCACGCCACTGGCCTCCCGCGGGGGCGACTTCCACTCCAGCTTCAGGCCGGTGAGGGCCACCAGCACGAACAGCGAGTGCGCGAGCATGCGGATCGGCGCCTGCAGCACGGCCAGCAGGGTCTCGGCAACCGCACTGAGCATGAGCGTGCCCGCGCCGCCGAACTGGCGCTGCTCGCGCTTGAGGAAGACGGCGATCAGGCCCAGCACGCGCGGCATGAAGAGCAGGCACAGCGTCCAGACCCACAGGCCGCGCAGTTCGGCGGGCAGGGCCTGCCAGTCGGGCAGCAGGGTGCTGTCGGCCACCCACAGGGCGGTGCCGATGGTGAGGAAGCCCAGCCACAGCGGCGCCGACAGGTAGGACATGGCGCCAATGGCGAACATGCTGCGGTGCACGCGGTGGATGCCGGGCTCGGCCATCAGGCGCGCGTTCTGCAGATTGCCCTGGCACCAGCGGCGGTCGCGCTGCAGCTCGCTCAGCAGGTCGGGCGGCTGCTGCTCGTAGCTGCCGTGCAGGTCGGAGACCAGCCACACGTGGTAGCCGGCGCGGCGCATCAGCGCGGCCTCGACGAAGTCGTGCGACATGATGCCGCCCGACATGCCGCCGGTGCCCTTGATGGGGGCCAGCGCGCAGTGCTTCATGAAGGGCTCGACGCGGATGATGGCGTTGTGGCCCCAGTAGTGGGACTCGCCGAGCTGCCAGAACTGCATGCCCAGCGTGAACAGGCGGCCGGTGACGCGCGAGGCGAACTGCTGCGAGCGCGCGTGCAGCGTGGCGTGGCCCACGGCCTGCGTGGCGGTCTGGATGATGCCGGCGCGCGGGTGCGCTTCCATCAGCTTGACCATGTCGACCAGGCAGCGGCCGCTCATCACGCTGTCGGCGTCGAGCACGACCATGTAGCGGTAGTCCTTGCCCCAGCGGCGGCAGAAGTCGGCCACGTTGCCGGCCTTGCGGTGGCTGCGGCGCGTGCGCAGGCGGTAGTAGACCTCGATGGAGGGCAGGCCGCTGGTGGCCAGGGCGCTGCGCAGGCTTTCCCAGGCGGCGCGCTCGGCGCGCTGGATCTCGGGGTCGTAGCTGTCGGACAGCACGAAGACGTCGAACACCTCCGATTCGCCGGTGGCGGCGAGCGATTCGCAGGTGGCGCGCAGGCCCGCGAAGACGGTGGCCACGTCCTCGTTGCAGATGGGCATGATGATGGCGGTGCGCGCCTCGGGGTTCATGGCGTGGTCGCGCACCTCGGCCGCGCGCAGGGTGTGGCGGTCGCCGAAGATCGAGACCCAGAAGCCCATGAGCGCGGTGACGAAGCCGGTGAGCACCCAGGCCGAGAGCACCACGAACAGGGTGAGCTGCGCCACGCGCAGCAGGCCGTTGCCGCTGGTGGGCTGCAGTTCCCAGAACATCAGGCCGGCCATCAGCGTCCAGGCCAGGGTCAGGGCCACGAAGATCGCGCGGCGCCAGTTGGCGGCGTTCTGCCAAGGCTCCAGCGGCGCGCCGGCGCGCGCGGGCGCCTGGCCCTGGGCATAGGGCGGCAGCAGGCCGCTGGCCGTGCTGAGCAGCACCGTCCCGATGCTGTTCCAGAAGCCGCGCCAGGGGCGCGGCGCCATGGAGCCGCGGTTGATGGGGGGCGCGGTCACCGCGTTCGGGTGGCGCTCTTGCCGCAGCAGGCTGCGGGGCTTCATTCGGGCAGCAGAAGTTGCGTCCATGTTTCGCTCACGGTGTGTTGCTGGTGTTGCAGGAAGGCGCGCAGTTCGACCGGCTGGGTGGGGTCGATGCGCTCGACGCGCAGGCTCAGGCGCCAGGTGCGCGTGGCCGGGTTGGGGTAGGCGATGGCCTCGAGCACGCGGCCGTTGGCATTGGTGCTGACCTTGGGCTCGACGCTGGCCCCAGCGGGCAGGGCGTCCAGCGCGGGGCCGGCGAAGTCGAGCACGAACTTGGGCTGGGCGGCCTGCTCGGCGGCGCTGAGCTTGGTGTAGCCATAGCCGCGGCGGCTCTGCGTGACCCAGCTGGCGGGCGGGCGCTGCTGCTCGTCGCCCTGCCAGGACAGGTCGTAGCGCAGCTCCAGCGGCTGGCCGGCCACCAGCGGCTGCGCCGGCACCCAGTAGGCGACGATGTTGTCGTGCGTCTCGTCGGGCGTGGGCAGCTGCACCAGCTCCACGCGGCCCGGGCCCCAGTCGCCCACGGGCTGCACCCAGGCGCTGGGGCGGCGCTCGTAGCGGGCCTCCACGTCCTCGTAGCTGGCGAAGCGGCGGTCGCGCTGCATCAGACCGAAGCCGCGCGGGTTGCTGGTGGTGAAGGAGCTCACGGCAATGGCTTTGGGCCGCTGCAGCGGGCGCCACATCCACTCGCCCTCGCCGGTGACCAGCATCAGGCCGTCCGAGTCGTGCACCTCGGGGCGGAAGTCGCCCGGCAGGGGCTGGTTCTCGCCCGACAGGAACATGCTGGTGAGCGGCGCGATGCCCAGGGTGTTGACCGGCGCGGCGCCTTCGCGCGCAAACAGGCGCAGGCGCACGTTCATGGTGGTGGTGAACCCGGGGCGGATGACGAATTCGTAGGCGCCCGTCACGCGCGGCGATTCGAGCAGGGCCATCACCGTCACCTCGCGCGCATCGGCGCTCGGGCGGCGCAGCCAGAACTCGCTGAAGCGCGGGAATTCCTCGCCGTTGCCGCCCACGGTGTCGATGGCCAGGCCGCGCGCCGACAGGCCGTAGCCCTGTTGCGCGCCGAGGGCGCGGAAGTAGCTCGCGCCCAGGAAGACGGCCAGCTCGTCCTTGTAGGCGAGGTTGTTGAGCGGGTAGTGCAGGCGCAGGCCGGCGTGGCCCAGGTCGCCCCAGCCGCTGGTGTCGAAGCCGTTCTTGCCGAAGTGGAAGTCTTGCGCGCGGTAGGGCAGGGCGCGCACCTGGCCGTCGGGGGCGACTTCGTGGATGCGCACCGGCTGGGTCTGGTACAGGCCCAGGTGGAAGTACTGCACCTCGAAGGGCAGGTTCAGTTCACGCCAGGTGGAGCGCTCGGTGCGAAAGCGGATGTCGCGCAGCTGGTCGTAGGTGATGTCGGCCAGGGCCGGGGGCAGCTTGTCGCCGCTTTCGCGCCAGGGCTCCGCGGCGCGTGTCTGGGCGAGGTGGGAGAGCTGCTCCCAGCTCAGGGCCCGGGCCGGCGAGGACACCAGCGCCAGCGCGGCCAGCAGGCCACCCAGGCGCCAGCGCAGGGCCGGCAGGGGAAGGGAAAAAACCAAAGGCATGCCCCCTTGAGGGCAAGGCCTGTGCCAGTGGGGGAAAAGCCTTTTAAATCAATGGCTTGGATGGGCCTCGACGGGCCGGTCGGCCACCCAGGGCGTCGGCACTAGGGTAAACCCGCGTTTTTTGTCGCCGACCGGCGACAGGGGGAGGGGGGTACCCAAAAATATCGAACAGAATCAACGATCTTTTTGTGTCACGTATCGGCGACAGCCTCGTCACCCCCGGCCTCGGGGGCGCCGGAGCCGTCGCTCTTGAACAGGCCCGGGGTGAGCGCGTGCTTCTGCAGCAGGCGATAGAACTCCGTGCGGTTGCGCTGGGCCAGGCGGGCCGCGTCGGCGACATTGCCGTCGGTCATCTTGAGCAGGTCGACCAGGTAGGCGCGTTCGAAGCGCTGGCGCGCCTCGGCAAAGCTCAGCACCTCCATGGTGGGCGTGCGCAGCGCGCGCTGCACCAGGGCCAGCGGCACCAGCGGCGTGGTGGACAGGGCGCAGACCTGCTCGACCACGTTGTAGAGCTGGCGCACGTTGCCGGGCCAGGTGGCCATGGTCAGGGCCTTGAGCGCCTCGGGCGCGAAGCCCGAGCTGCGCTTGCCGTACTTGGCCGCCAGCTTGGAGAGGAAGTGATTGGCCAGCAGCGGGATGTCCTCGCGCCGCTCGGCCAGCGTGGGCAGGGTGAGCGTGACCACGTTGAGGCGGTAGTACAGGTCTTCGCGGAACTGGCCCTCGGCCATGGCGACCTCCAGGTCGCGGTGCGTGGCCGAGACGATGCGCACGTCCACCGGCACCGACTGGCTGGAGCCCAGCGGGCGCACGGCGCGCTCCTGCAGCACGCGCAGCAGCTTGACCTGCAGGGCGGGTGGCATGTCGCCGATCTCGTCGAGCAGCAGGGTGCCGCCGTCGGCGGCCTGGAACAGGCCCTTGTGGTTGGCCACCGCGTCGGTGAAGGCGCCCTTGACGTGGCCGAACAGCTCGGACTCGAGCAGGGCCTCCGGGATGGCGCCGCAGTTGACCGCCACGAAGGGCTTGCCGGCGCGCGCGCTGGCCTTGTGGATGGCGCGCGCCAGCATTTCCTTGCCGGTGCCCGAGTCGCCGCGCAACAGCACGCTGGCGTCGCTCTGCGCGACCATGCGCGCCTCGGCCAGCAGGTCGTCCATGCGGTTGGAGCGGCTGACGATGTCGCTGCGCCAGGCCTCGTCGGCGCGCCGCGACGGGCCGGCGGGCGTGCTCAGCGCCAGGGCCTGGGCGATCTTGTCGAGCAGTTCCTTGGCCTCGTAGGGCTTGGTGAGGTAGCCGAACACGCCGCGCGCGGTGGCCTCCACCGCATCGGGAATGGTGCCGTGCGCGGTGAGCAGGATGACCGGCAGCGAGGGGTGGCGCGAGCGCACCTCGGCGAACAGGGCCAGGCCGTCGCGGCCGGGCAGGCGCACGTCGGACAGCACCAGCTGCGGGCGCTCGATTTCCAGCTGGGCCAGCGCGGCCTCGGCCGAGCCGACCGCCGTGACCTGGTAGCCGGCCGCGCCCAGGCGCATGGACAGCAGGCGCAGCATGTCGGGGTCGTCGTCGACGACCAGGATGCGCGACCGGTAGTGGGGGACGTCGCTCATGGGATGTCCTTCGCGTGACGCGCTGCGGTGCGAGCCCCTTCGGGCGGCCGTGCGGTGCTCATGGGGGCTTTCTCAGGGCGCGCGCGGCGCGGGGGCCGCGGGCGCCGGCGGGCGGTTGTTGATGCTGCGCTCGATGGCGCGCATGGCCTCGAGCCGCTCGTTGAGCTGGTCGATGCGGCGCTGCTGCTCGCGCAGCTGCGCGTTCTGCTTGTCCAGGGCCTCTTCGATCTTGCGGTGTTCGAGCAGGCGCTGAGCCAGCAGGCGCGCCAGCGGCTTGAGCGGCGCGCTGTCGGGCGCGGCGCTGTTGGCCACGCGCTGCGCGAGGCCCAGGGCGCGCGCGGTCTCCACCGGCTGGTTCAGGTGCATCAGCGCCAGGGCGAGCTGCAGCTGGCGTTCGGGCGCGCCGCCAGGGTCGCCGATGGCGGCGATCTCCAGGCTCAGTTCGGCCGGGCTGAGGCCGCGCACGCGGTCGGCGTAGCGCAGCAGCCGGGCGGCGGCCTCGCCCTCGGTCGCGCTGGGCGACGCCGGCTGCACCAGCGAGGGGGCCTGCGGGGCAGGGGCCGCCGCGGCGGCCACGGGCGCGGCGGCGGGCGGATGAACCGGCTGGGTCGCCTGGGGCGCGGCGGGGCTCATCGGCGCTGGCGCCGCCCGGGTCGCGCTGCTGGCGATGGGCGGGGCGGGCGGCGGCGGCAGCGGGGTGGTGGCGCAGGCGCTCAGGGCGCAGGTGGCCAGCCAGAGCCCGACCCGGGCGGGGGAGGGATCGAAGCGGGCGGGCGCCGTGGGGCGCGCGGGTTCATGTGGCATGGGGCAACTCGATGCGGAAATGGGCGCCGGCAGGGCTGTCAAGCAGCTCGACGCGGCCGCCGTGGGCGACGATGTACTCATGGACGATGGACAGGCCGATGCCGGTGCCGCGCACCGCGCCGTCGGGCTGGCGCTGGCCGCGGAAGAAGGGCTCGAAGATGCGGTCGCGGTCGGCCTCGGCCACGCCGGGCCCCTGGTCGACGATGTCGATGCTCACGCGCCCCGGCAGGCCCAGCAGCACCAGGCGGATGGTGCCATCCTGCGGCGAAAAGCGGATGGCGTTGAGCAGCAGATTGCCGATGGCCGAGGCCATTTTTTCGCGGTCGACCTGCAGCCAGACCGGATCGCCTTCGACGCGCACCTGCAGGCCGTGCGCCTGCCAGTGCAGGCGCTGCTCTTCCACCAGGTCGTCGAGCAGGCCGCGCAGGTCGGTGCGCTCGCGCCGGAGCTGGCGGGCTTCGAAAGCCACGGCGTTGAAGCGCAGCAGCGCCTCGATCTGTGTCTGCAGCACCTGGGTGTTGTGCTGCAGGATGTTGACCACCTCGGCCTGGTCGGGGTTGAGCGCGCCGGCCACGCCGTCGCCCAGCACCGAGACGCCTTCGCGCAGCGAGGCCAGCGGCGTCTTCAGCTCGTGCGAGATGTGGCGCAGGAAGCGCGCCTTGTCGGCGTCGAGTTCGGTCAGTCGCAGGCGCAGCCAGTCGAGCTGCTGGCCGACGCGGCGCACGTCGCTCGGGCCGACGATGTCGATCGGTTGGTCGAGCCGGTTCTCGCCCAGGGAGACGATGGCGCGCTCCAGCCGCTTGAAGGGCTTGGCCAGCCACACGCCAAAGCCCAGGGCCATGCCGGCGGCCAGCAGGATGGCGCCGGTGACGACCTGCGTGAGCTGCTCCTGGCTGCGCTGGAAACCGGCCTGCAGTGCGGCGTTGCGCGCGGCGATGATGGACTGCACCTTCTGCGCGATGGCCGCGCTGTGGCCGTCGAGTTCACGGAAGGCGCGCGCCACGTCGCGCTCGCGGTCCAGCGCGGTCTCGGGCGGGCCGTCGAGCAATTCGGCCACCGCCTGCATCTGCTCGCGCCAGTTCTGCGCGAACTCGGGCGGCAGCTCGTTGTCCTGCAGGCGCTGCAGGATGTCGCGCGCCTGGCTGGCGGCCTCGCTGAAGCGCTGGCGCAGCTGGCTGTCGCGCAGCACCAGCGACTGGCGCGCCGCGCGCTCCATGGTGAGGCTGCGCTCGGACAGCGACTGCGTCGCGGTGGACAGGGCGATGGCCTGGGCCGTGCCCTCGCGGCTCTGCCCGAGCAGGGTCTCCAGCGAGAACAGCGTGCGCACCGCCGCGCCGCCGAGCAGCGCGCCGATCAGCAGGAAGGCGACCAGCAGCAGCTGCTGGAACGAGAGCGAGGAGGGTCTCACGCGCCCGATCACCGCAGGACCGGCCTCAGGCGGTTTCGCGCACCATGACCTCGCCGCGCAGCGAGTGCGGCAGGGCCTGGGTGATGCGCACATCGATCATCTGGCCGACCAGGCGCGCGCCGTTCGGGCCGCCGTCGAAGTTGACGATGCGGTTGCACTCGGTACGGCCCATGAGCTCGGCCGCGCCGTTCGGGCCCGGGCGCCGCGCGGCGCCCTCCACCAGGATGCGCTGCACCGTGCCCTCGCGGCTGGCGCTGATGCGCCGCACATTGGCCTCGATGGTGGCCTGCAGGTGCTGCAGGCGCTGGAGCTTGAGCTCGTGCGGCGTGTCGTCGGGCAGGTTGGCCGCGGGCGTGCCCGGGCGCGGGCTGAAGATGAAGGAGAAGCTGCTGTCGAAGCCCACGTCCTCGATGAGCTTCATCATCTTGTTGAAATCGTCCTCGGTCTCGCCGGGGAAGCCGACGATGAAGTCGCTGCTCATGGAGATGTCGGGCCGGATCGCCCGCAGCTTGCGGATCGTGCTCTTGTATTCCATGGCCGTGTAGCCGCGCTTCATGGCCATGAGGATGCGGTCGCTGCCGTGCTGCACCGGCAGGTGCAGGTGGCTCACCAGCTGCGGCACGGTGGCGTAGGTTTCGATCAGGCGCGGCGTGAACTCGTTCGGGTGGCTGGTGGTGTAGCGGATGCGCTCGATGCCGGGGATGCCGGCCACGTACTCGATGAGCAGGGCAAAGTCGGCGATCTCGCTGGTGCCGCCCATGGCGCCGCGGTAGGCGTTGACGTTCTGGCCCAGCAGCGTCACCTCCTTCACGCCCTGGTCGGCCAGGCCGGCGATCTCCACCAGCACGTCGTCGAAGGGGCGGCTCACCTCTTCGCCGCGCGTGTAGGGCACCACGCAGTAGCTGCAGTATTTGGAGCAGCCTTCCATAATGGAGACGAAAGCCGAGGCGCCGTCCACCTTGGCCGGCGGCAGGTGGTCGAACTTCTCGATCTCGGGGAAGCTGATGTCCACCTGCGGGCGCGCCTGCTGCTGGCGCTGCGCCAGCAGCTCGGGCAGACGGTGCAGGGTCTGCGGGCCGAACACCACGTCGACGAAGGGCGCGCGCTGGATGATGGCGTCGCCTTCCTGGCTGGCCACGCAGCCGCCCACGCCGATGAGCACGCCCTTTTGCTTGAGGTGCTTGACGCGGCCGAGGTCCGAGAACACCTTTTCCTGCGCCTTCTCGCGCACCGAGCAGGTGTTGAAGAGGATGAGGTCGGCCTGCTCGGGGTCGTCGGTGGGCTCGTAGCCCTCGGCGGCGCCCAGCACGTCGGCCATCTTGTCCGAGTCGTACTCGTTCATCTGGCACCCGAAGGTCTTGATGAACACCTTTTTCTGTTGGCTCATGGCAAAGCTCCTGCGGGCGCGAAGCGCCCGTTGCGCCCCATGGCGGGGCGCGCATTCACGTGGGGATTAGTTGGCGGCGGGCTTGGTGGCCGGTGGGGCCGCGCCCTGCTGCGATTCGAAGGTGAAGTTGCGCTCCACACCCAGGGTGCGGCGGCGCTCCTTCTTCTCGGCCTCGCTCAGGATCCAGACCTGCGTGATCTGGCCTTGGCGGTCCATCAGGTAGTTGACCGTGAGCTCGCGGTTCACCAGCGAGGCCGAGCGCAGGTTGCGATTGCTTTCATCGAGGATGCGCGCGCCGGGCGTGAGCCGGGTGACCCGGTCGTCCATCTCGACGTGGGGCGGCAGCTTGACGGTCAGGGTGCCGCGCAGGGCTTCCTTGGGGAAGCTGCGCACGCCGGCCTGCGCGCCGGGCGCGGGCGCCGGCAGGAGCGTGGTGGTCGTGGTGCTGGTGGTGGAGGCTTCGGACTGCGCTTGCGCGGTGCCCGCCAGGGCCAGCGAGGCCCCGATCGCCAGGGAGGTGAGACAGCGGTTCATGGTGTTGATCCAGAGGCTGAACGAAGTCGGCGATTGTCTCACGCGTGCGTTGCCGGGTTCACCGCCAGCGCACGGGCTCCAGGCTCACGCTGCCGCGCTCGCCGCTGAGCGTGAGCACGCCCTCGAGCACCGTGGCCTGCAGCTGCATGCTGCGCTCGGCCAGCGCCCCCAGCGCGGGCGCCGCCTCGGCTGGCAGGCGCCAGACCTGCAGCTTGTCCAGCCGCGTCAGCTTGTTCTCGATGCCGCGCCACCAGACCTCGGCCGCGGGGCCGAAGGCGTAGACGCGCACCGCGTCGGCCTGGCTGCAGGCCTTGGCCAGCGGCTTGTCCTCGGGCTGGCCGACCTCCACCCACAGGCGCTTGCGACCGGTGAAATCGGTCAGGTGCAGATCGGGGTCGTCCGGGTCCGACAGGCCAGCGCCGAAGGCCAGGGTGCCGTCGCCGCCGCAAATGTCGACCAGCTCGTGCGCGTTCAGTGCCAGCGCGGCCAGGCGGACCATCATGCGCTCGTCGGTCTCGCTGGGGTGGCGGGCCAGGGTGAGGGCGTGGTCGGCGTAGTGGCCGTGATCGATGTCGGCGATCTGCAGGTGCGCCTTGAAAACGGTGGACTTGAGGGCCATGGCGATTCGTCGGGCGAATGAAAAAGGCGGGTCCCGTTGCCGGAACCCGCCTCGCTGTCTGGTGGCGATAGGTGGACTTGAACCACCGACATCAGCATTATGAATGCTGCGCTCTAACCAACTGAGCTATATCGCCGAAGCCGCGCATTATAGCCCAAGCCGTGGCGGCTTCAGGCGCCCTTGAAATCGGGTTTTCGCTTTTCCACGAAGGCCGCCATGCCCTCCTTCTGGTCGCGGGTGGCGAACATGGCGTGGAACAGTCGACGCTCGAACATCACGCCGTCGGACAGCGAGCCCTCGAAGGCGCGGTTGACGGACTCCTTGGCCGCCAGCACGCTGGGCAGCGAGAAGCCGCAGATGATGAGCGCGGCGCCCAGGGCCTCGTCCATGAGCTTGTCCAGCGGCACCACGCGGCTGACCAGCCCGGCGCGCTCGGCTTCGGTGGCGTCCATCATGCGGCCGGTGAGCACCAGGTCCATGGCCTTGGACTTGCCCACGGCGCGCGGCAGGCGCTGCGTGCCGCCCGCGCCGGGGATGATGCCCAGCTTGATCTCGGGCTGGCCGAACTTGGCGTTGTCGGCGGCGATGATGAAGTCGCACATCATCGCCAGCTCGCAGCCGCCGCCCAGGGCGAAGCCGCTGACGGCGGCGATGACGGGCTTGCGCACCGAGCGGATCTGCTCCCAGTTGCGGGTGATGTAGTCACCCTTGTAGACGTCGGCGAAGTCGTACGTGGCCATGGCGCCGATGTCGGCCCCGGCGGCGAAGGCCTTTTCGCTGCCGGTGACGATCATGCAGCCGATGTCCGGGTCGGCGTCAAAAGCCTTGAGCGCGGCGCCCAGCTCGTCCATGAGCTGGTCGTTCAGCGCGTTGAGCTGCTTGGGCCGGTTCAGCGCGACGATGCCGACGCGCCCTTCGGTGCGCACGGTGATGCATTCGGGGGTGGTGCTCATGGGTCTCCTCGGGTAGGGGTACGCGGTTCAGCCGGTCACTATAGCGTCAGGGAAAATATTAGCCGACCGATCGGTTGGTTAATGGTAAATTGCCGCCGACCCACCCAACGAGGAGACACGATGAGCGACACCACCGTGGTGTACGAGGAACGCGGGGCCGTGGCCCTGCTGACCCTCAACCGCCCCGAGGCACTGAACAGCTTCACGCGCGCCATGCACCGCGACCTCTGGGCCGCGCTGGACCGCGCCGAGGCCCATGCCGCCATCCGCGCGCTGGTCATCACCGGTGCGGGGCGCGGCTTTTGCGCCGGCGCCGACCTGGCGGAGTTCGACTTCGAGCCCGGCCCCGACCTGGTGCAGCGCGCCGACCCGGGTCCGGTGATCGAGCAGGCCTTCAACCCCACGGCGCGCCGCCTCATGGCGCTGCGCATGCCCACCATCGCGGCCGTCAATGGCGTGGCGGCGGGCGCGGGCGCCTCCCTGGCCATGTGCTGCGACATCGCCATCGCCGCGCCGGGTGCGAGCTTCATCCAGGCCTTCAGCAAGATTGGGCTGATCCCCGACGCCGGCGGCAGCTGGCTGCTGGTGGAGCGCCTGGGCCTGGCGCGCGCCATGGCCCTGGCCATGACGGGCGACAAGCTGCCCGCCCAGCAGGCCAAGGACTGGGGAATGATCTGGGACGTGGCCGAGGATTGCGTGGGCAGCGCGCTCGTCCTGGCCGACAAGCTCGCGGCCATGCCGACCAAGGCCCTGGTGGCCACGCGCGGCCTGTTGCGCGAGGCCTCCACGCGTGGCTTCAGCCAGCAGCTCGATGCCGAGCGCGACACGCAGTCGGCCCTGGGCCGCACGCACGACTACATCGAGGGCGTGATGGCCTTCCGCGAAAAGCGCCCGGCGCGCTTCAAGGGGGAGTGATGACGCCCGAGCAACGCGCCGAGACCGTCGGCACGACCATGTTCGCCAACGACGTGGCCAGCAAGGACACCATGGGCATGGAGCTGCTGGCCTGCGGTCCCGGCCGCGCCACCATGCGCATGGCCGTGAAGCCGCTGCACCTCAACGGCCACCAGATCTGCCACGGCGGCTTCATCTTCACCCTGGCCGACTCCACCTTCGCCTTCGCCTGCAACAGCCACAACCGCAACGCGGTGGCCGCCGGCTGCAGCATCGAGTTCCTGCGCCCCGCGCACGCGGGTGACGTGCTCACCTGCGAGGGCATGGAGCAGACGCTGTCGGGCCGCCACGGCATCTACGACATGAAGGTCAGCAACCAGCGCGGCGAGGTGGTCGCCATGTTCCGTGGCAAGAGCGCGCAGATTCCCGGTCACGTGTTTCCCGAAGAGGACAAGGCATGAACAGCTTCCCCCTGGAACCCATCGAGAAGGCCAGCCTCGACGAGCTGCGCTCGCTGCAGCTCAAGCGCCTGCGCGCCACGCTGGCCCACGCCTACGCCAACTCGCCCGTCTACCGCGCCAAGTTCGACGCCGCGGGCGTGCACCCCGACGACTGCCGCTCGCTGGAGGACCTGGCGAAGTTCCCGTTCACCACCAAGGCCGACCTGCGCGACAACTACCCCTTCGGCATGTTCGCGGTGCCGCGGGAGAAGTGCGCGCGCATCCACGCCAGCAGCGGCACCACGGGCAAGCCCACGGTGGTGGGCTACACGCTGCGCGACATCGACACCTGGGCCACGGTGATGGCGCGCAGCATCCGCGCCAGCGGCGCGCGCCCGGGCGACCTGGTGCACGTGAGCTACGGCTACGGCCTGTTCACCGGTGGCCTGGGTGCGCACTACGGCGCCGAGAAGCTGGGCCTGACGGTGGTGCCCTTCGGTGGCGGCCAGACCGAGCGCCAGGTGCAACTGATCCAGGACTTCCGGCCCGACATCATCATGGTCACGCCGAGCTACATGCTGGCCATCGCCGACGAGTTCGAGCGCCAGGGCCTGGACCCGCGCGACAGCAGCCTGCGCATCGGCATCTTCGGCGCCGAGCCCTGGACCAACGACATGCGGCTGGCCATCGAACAGCGCTTGGGGCTGGACGCGGTGGACATCTACGGCCTGTCCGAGGTCATGGGTCCCGGCGTGGCCAACGAGTGCGTGGAAACCAAGGACGGCCCGACCATCTGGGAAGACCACTTCTACCCCGAGATCATTCACCCCGAGACGGGCGAGGTGCTGCCCGACGGCGAGCTCGGCGAGCTGGTCTTCACCAGCCTGACGAAAGAGGCGCTGCCCATCGTCCGCTACCGCACGCGCGACCTCACGCGCCTGCTGCCGGGCACGGCGCGCACCATGCGCCGCATGGAGAAGATCACCGGTCGCAGCGACGACATGATGATCGTGCGCGGCGTGAACGTGTTTCCCACGCAGATCGAGGAGCTCATCCTCAAGCACGCCGCGCTCACCGCGCACTACCAGTGCGTGCTCACGCGCGAGGGCCCCATGGACTGCCTGACGGTGCGCGTGGAAACGCGCCCCGGCCTGGCGCCCGAGGCCGACGAGGCGCGCGGCGCCGCGCGTGAACTGCAGCACGATGTGAAGACCTTCGTGGGCACCAGCATCGAGGTGGTGCTGCTGCACGAGGGCGGCGTGGAGCGCAGCCAGGGCAAGGCCAGGCGCGTGATCGACCAGCGGCCGCGATGAATCGCACGGGCGGCGGCGGGTTTGTGGCGAATTGAGGTCAAACCCGCTGGTCACCCCCGGAGGGGATCGCTACATTCGCGGCCAAATCCTGCCCGGCTAGCGATGGACAAACACCTGATCTTCTCCAAAACGGAACAGGGCCGCGAGGCCCTGAGCAGCCGTCCCGCCGGCCTGGGGCCGCGCCTGCGTTCCCTGCTGATCATGGTGGACGGCAAGCGCAGCGTGGCCGACTTCGACAAGTTGCTGGGTGCCGACGCGGCCCCCCTGCTGGAACAGCTGGCCGGGCAAGGCTGGGTGCGGGGCGAGGGGGCGGCGCCGGACAATGGGGCCGCCGCGGACGGCGCGGTCCCGGCCCCCGCGCCGGCGGATGCCGCGCCCGCGCTGCCTTTTGCCGACGCACGCCGCCTGGTGGTCCGCTTCGTCAACGACCAGCTCGGGCCCATGGGCGAGCCGCTGGCCCTGCGCATCGAAGGCTGCAAGACGCCGGCCGACCTGCAGGCCCTGCTGCCGCGCGTGCGCGAGGGCCTGCTGAACTTCAAGAACGCCGCGACGGTCGCCCAGTTCGATCAGGACGTGGCCTCGCGCCTGTCCTGAGCGGCCCGCGCGGGGCCCGGGCGTTCAGGCGTTCAGCCAGCCCGCCAGGCGCGCGGCGTCGTCCACCCCCAGGCGCAGCGCCTGTTGCTCTTCGGGCCAGTGCAGGGCCAGGCGCAGGATCTGCCGGTCACGCGAGACCAGGGCTGTGAGCCGCGTGCGCGCGCCGCGCAGGGCATCGACCTCGTCCAGGCGCCCCACGCGCCAGGCCTCGGCCGGCGCGCCGCGGCGCGCGGGCGCGAACTCCACGCCCAGCCACTCGTCCCCGGCCGCGAAACCGGCCGCCTCGGCGGCGCCGCCGCGCAGCACGGTCTTGATGTGCAGCGCGCCACCGGCCTCGCTCACGCGCAGGCCCAGGCGCTGGGCCAACGGCGCCGCGTCGTGCTGCACCTTGGCGCCGCGGGCCTTGAGCAGGCGCTCGGCCGGCAGCCCGCCGGTGCCGTGCACCCAGTCGGCGAGTTCGGCCCCATAGGCCCGTCCGCCCACGCGGCGCAGCGCGGCGCGCACCTCGCTCTCGCGCAGGGGACCGCCATCGCAGCGGCGCCAGAGCTCGCGCATCACCTCGTCGAGCGAGCCCGGGCCTTCGTCGCGCAGCGTGAGGTCCAGGCACAGCGCCACCAGCGCGCCCTTGGTGTAGTAGCTCACGGTGGCGTTGGGCGTGTTCTCGCCCAGTCGGTAGTACTTCACCCAGGCGTCGAAGCTGGCCTGGGCCACGCTTTGCAGCAGGCGCCCGGGCGTCTGGTTCACCTGGTTGATGTTCTTGGCCACGAGCTGCAGGTAGGTGGCGTCGTCGATCAGGCCCGCACGGCGCAGGAACAGGTCGTCGTAGTAGCTGGTGAAGCCCTCGAAGAACCACAGCAGCTCGGTGTAGTTCTCGGCGTCGTAGTCGTAGCGCGCGAATTCCGCCGGGCGCAGCCGCTTGACGTTCCAGGTGTGGAAGTACTCGTGGCTGATCAGGCCCAGCAGCGTGGTGTAGCCGTCGCTGGCCTTGAGCGCGCGGTCCTTGGCACCGGCGCGCGGCAGGTCGTTGCGCTGGCAGATGAGGGCGGTGCTGTTGCGGTGTTCCAGGCCGCCGTAGCCGTCGCCACTGGCGTGCAGCATGAAGACGTAGCGCTCGAAGGGCGGTGCGCCGTCGCCGTGCCAGAAGGCGATCTGCGCCTCGCAGACGCGGCGGGTGTCCTCGATCAGGCGCTCGGTGTCGACCCAGCCGCCGGCGCCGGTGAGCACGAAGCGGTGCGGTACGCCGCCAGCCACGAACTCGGCGCTGAAGAAGCGGCCCAGCGTGAACGGGCAGTCGGCGAGCTCGTCGTAGTCGGCGGCGAGGTAGTCGCCGAAGCCGTGTTCGTCGGTGCGCGCGGCGCGCAGGCCGCTGGCGGCCTGCCAGTCCTCGGGCGCGGCGCCGCGTTCCAGCGTGAGCGCGTGCGGCCGGTCTTCCAGGCCGAGCGCGCGCAGGCAGGTGCTGGTGGCGTTGAAGAAGCCGCGCGTGGCGTCCAGGAAGGCGGTGCGCACCGAGGCGTCGAAGGCATAGACCTGGTAGCGCAGCTCCAGCGGCTGGCCGGCCGCGTTGTCGGCCTGCCAGCGGTGTTTGTCGAGCTGCTTGAGCGCCACCGTCTGGCCGCCCTGGCGCGCGTCCAGGCCCTGCAGGTGCTGGGAGAACTCGCGCACCAGGTAGCTGCCCGGAATCCACACCGGCAGCGCGAAGCGCTGGCGGGCCGTGGGCCGCTCGACGGTCAGCGTGACGCTGAAGAGGTGGCTGTGCGGGTGGTCCACCGCGATGCGGTAGCGCACGGCGGCGGCCGTGTCGCGCGAGGGGCGGCGCCGTGTGGTGCTCATTTGGCCTTGGCGGTCTTGAGCAGGGTCTCCAGGCGTTCGGCGTCGACCGCGCCCGGCACGCGCGTGCCATCGACGAAGAAAAGGGTGGGCGTGCCGTTGACGCGCAGCTCGCGGCCCAGCGCCACGTTGCGTTCCACGGCGGCGGTGTCGCAGCTGGCGTTGGGGATGGCGGTGCCGCGCAGCATCCAGTCGGTGTAGGTCTTGCCCTTGTCCTTGGCGCACCAGATGGCCTGCGACTTCTTCACCGAGTCGGGGCCGAGGATGGGGTAAATGAAGACGTGGATGGTCACGTCCTCGACCTCGGCGAGCGTCTTCTCCAGCCGCTTGCAGTAGCCGCAGTTGGGGTCGCTGAAGACGGCGATCTGGCGCGTGCCCTTGCCGTGCACCACCTTGAAGGCGTCCTTCAGCGGCAGGCTGGAGAAATCGACCGCGCCGAGTTTCTGCACGCGCTGTTCGGTCAGGTCGACGCGGCTGCGCGTGTCGAACATGGAGCCCTGGATCAGGTAGTTGCCTTCGCTGTCCGAGTAGAGGATTTCGGAGCGGTTGATGCGGATCTCCCAGAGGCCGGGGAAGGGCGTCTTGCTCACCTCCTCGATGGGCGGCAGGTTGGGCAGGCGCTCGGCGAGGTTCTTGCGGATGGCGGCTTCGTTGGCCGAGGCGGCGAAGGCCAGGCTGGCGATCAGCGGCAGCCAGAGGGTCTTGAGCGGCAGTTTCATGGACGGGTCTCGTGAATCGGGTGTCGGTTCAGAGCGACAGGCCCATGGCCTGGCGCGCGAACCAGCGCTTGAGTGGGCCGCTGCGGTCGAAGCCGGCGAGCCCGCGGTTGCGCAGCAGCTGCACGCGTGGGTCGCTCAGGCCGAAGAGCGAGAACAGGCCATCGGTGACGGCGGACATGGCCTGGACATCGGCCGCGCGGGCGCGCTCGTAGCGTCTGAGCAGTTTGGCGTCGCCGAGTTCGCGCCAGTATTCGCGGGCGTGCAGCACGCGGGCCAGTTCGGCGGCGTCGGCCAGGCCCAGGTTGAGCCCCTGGCCGGCCAGCGGGTGCACGGCGTGGGCGGCGTCGCCGGCCAGGGCCACGGCGCCCTGCTCGGTGTGAGTGAACCAGCGCCGCGCGCGCGACAGCTGCAGCGGCCAGGCCTGCGCCGGGCCCAGTGGGGTGAGGGCGCCCAGGGCCTGGGCGCAGCGTGCCTGCACGGCCTCGGCGAAGGCGGGGGCGTCGGCCTGGAGCCATTCGTCGGCCTGCGGGCCCGGCAGCGACCAGACCAGGGCGAGCTCGTGGCCATCGGCGCCGCCCAGGGGCAGCAGGGCCAGCACCTCGCCGTGGGCGAACCACTGGCGCGCCACGCCGCCGTGCGGCCGTTCGGCGCGCAGCCGCGCGGCCAGGGCCTTGTGGGGGTAGGCGTGGGTGTCGTAGTCGATGCCCAGGGCCTCGCGCGTGGCGCTGTGCCGGCCCTCGCAGACCACGGTGAGGCGCGCGGGCGGCGCCTCGGCCACCCGCTCCACGCCGGCCGCGAAGCCCACGGCATCGGCCAGGCGCTGCTCCAGCGCGGGCACGTCCACGATCCAGGCCAGGGCCTCGGCGCCCAGCGCGTCCGCGTCGAAGCGCAACTGGCCGCCGTCGTCGCCCCAGACCTGCATGGCGCGCACGGGGGTCACGGCGCCGGGCACGGCGTCGGGCCAGGCGCGCAGCGAGACGAGCAGGTCGCGCGAGGCCTTGTTGAGGGCGTAGGCGCGCACGTCCTGAGCGCGCGGGGGGGTATCGGGAGCCACCAGGGCGACGCGCAGGCGGTCCTGCGCGAGCAGCAAGGCCAGGGCCTGGCCCACCACGCCGGCGCCGCGGATGGCCACGTCGGCGCGCCGGGGGGAGGAAGAAGGGGACATGGCGGGATTCTAGGAGCGCGGCACAATCCGTCGCTTCGCCGATACCGATACCCGCATCCACCATGAGCGACACCGCCGACGTGCAAGCCACCATCGAGCAACTCTGGATCTACCCCGTCAAGTCCTGCGCGGGGGTGCGCCTCGAGGAGGCCGAGCTGACCGACACCGGGCTGCTTTACGACCGCGCCTGGATGGTGGTGGACGAACAGGGCGAATTCGTGACGCAGCGCGAACTGCCGCGCATGGCGCTGATCCAGCCCAGCTTCAAGATGGGGCAGCTGGTGCTGCGGGCCCCGGGCATGCTCTCGCTGCACCTGGCGCTGGACGCGGCCGAGGAGCCGGCCACCGTGCGCGTGTGGGGCGACACCGTTCAGGCCTACGACATGGGCGACATCGCGGCCCAGTGGTTCAGCGATTTCCTGGGGCCGGACGCGCCCGGGCCGCTCAAGCGGCTGCGCCTGGCGCGCTTTGACCCGGAGGTGCGCCGCCCCAGCGACCCCCGGTGGACCGGCGGCCGCGAGGCCGGCACCCAGTTCGCCGACGGTTTTGCGCTGCTGCTGACCAGCGCGGCCTCGCTGGACGAGCTCAACGCCCGCCTGGTGGGTGACGGCCACGCGCCGGTGGACCAGCGCCGTGTGCGGCCGAACATCGTGCTCGGCGGTCTGCAGGCGCACGACGAGGACCGCGTCGGCGCCCTGTGCATCGCTGCCGAGGGCGGCGACGCGGTGATCGAGCCCGTGAAGCCCTGCGCGCGCTGCTCGATCCCGGACGTCGACCCCGATGCCGGGCAAGCCGGCCACGCCGTGGGCGATGCGATGCGCAGCTACCGGGCCGACCCGCGCATGGACGGTGCCATCACCTTCGGCATGAACGCCATCGTGCTCGAAGGCGATGGCCGGGTGCTGCGCGTGGGGCAGCGCGTCAGCGCTGACTGGCGCTTCGACTGAGCCCGGCGGCGCCGCTCGGTACAATCGGCGCCCGTTTCCCCATGGCCTAACGAGGACTCGGTCCTCACGGCGTCCGGGTGCCTTTCACCTCGACGCGCAGGTCTGCCGCGCAGGCGCTGCACGTCGCCGGGGGGCGATTCACAAGGAACTTCCATGAGCCTCCAATGCGGCATCGTGGGCCTGCCCAACGTGGGCAAGTCCACGCTCTTCAACGCCCTCACCAAGGCCGGCATCGCGGCCGAGAACTACCCGTTCTGCACCATCGAGCCCAACACGGGCGTGGTCGAGGTGCCCGATCCGCGCCTGGCGCAACTGGCCGCGATCGTCAAACCCGAGCGCATCGTGCCGGCCATCGTGGAGTTCGTGGACATCGCCGGCCTGGTGGCGGGCGCGAGCACCGGCGAGGGCTTGGGCAACAAGTTCCTCGCGCACATCCGCGAGACCGACGCCATCGTCAACGTGGTGCGCTGTTTCGAAGACCCGAACGTGATCCACGTGGCCAACAAGGTCGACCCCATCGCCGACATCGAGGTCATCCAGACCGAGCTCTGCCTGGCCGACCTGGCCTCGGTGGAAAAGGCCATTCACCGCATCAGCAAGACCGCGCGCTCGGGCGACAAGGAGTCGATCAAGCAACTGGCCATCCTGGAGAAATGCCAGGCCGCGCTCAACGACACCCAGCCGGTGCGCACCATCGATTTCAGCAAGGAAGAACAGGTGCAGCTCAAGCAGTTCTTCCTCATCACGGCCAAGCCCGCGATGTTCGTGGCCAACGTGTCGGAAGACGGCTTCGAGAACAACCCGCTGCTCGAGCGCCTGCAGGCCTTCGCCGCCAAGCAGAACGCCCCCGTGGTCGCCATCTGCGCCAAGATCGAGGCCGAACTCGCCGAGATGGACGACGCCGACCGGCTCGAGTTCCTCAAGGAGCTGGGGCAGGAGGAGCCCGGCCTGAACCGCCTGATCCGCGCCGCCTACCAGCTGCTGGGCCTGCAGACCTACTTCACCGCCGGTGTGAAAGAGGTGCGCGCCTGGACCATCCGCGTCGGCGACACCGGCCCCCAGGCCGCGGGCGTGATCCACACCGACTTCGAGAAGGGTTACATCCGCGCCCAGACCATCGCCTTCGACGACTACATCGCGCACGGTGGCGAGCAGGGCGCGAAGGAGGCGGGCAAGATGCGCGCCGAAGGCAAGGAGTACGTCGTCAAGGACGGCGACGTGATGAACTTCCTGTTCTCGGGCTGAAGGCCGCGGCCGCTGTCCCGCAAGAGAAAGGGGCCCCGAGGGGCCCCTTTTTTTCATGCCGACGGTGGCGCGTGCCGGGGGGCCTCGCCGTCGGCAGGCGTGTCGCCGGCCCCGGGCGACTGGCGCAGAAAGGCCATGAGCCGGCTCAGCTCCGATTGCAGCTGGGGGTCGGCCGCCGCCGCGTCGGGCAGGTGGCGGCTGCGCACCAGGGCCACGGTGGCGTCGCGACGGGCCTGGCGGCGGGTGAGGTGGTCCAGCAGCCATTCGCGGCGGGCGGTGTCGCGCGCATTGGCCGTCACCGGGTGCGCCACACCGGGCCGGCGGAAGATCAGGTGCCCCTGGGGCGCGGCCGCCTGGTGGGCTGCGCCCGCCTCGTCGGTGGCGGGCGCAGCGGTCGCGTCGTCGGAGGTGGGCGTGGGGGTGGACATGCGAGGTGCCTCAGGGATGTTGAAACGGGCGTTCGTTCGTGGGCGCGAGACCGGTTCAGGCGCGCGTGAGCATCGCGCTGGGGACTTTCGGGGCCTCGCCGTCGGCCGCGACGGCGCTTTCAATGTACATGGACCACAGCAGTCGCAGGCCCTCCAGCCGCAGCATCTCGTTGGCCAGCACGATGTGCCGGTTCGACTCGTCTTCCGGGAACACGTCGTTGATGAGGAGCAGGTTGTCGTCCTCGTCGTCCTTGGCCAGGCGCATGCTGCCCAGTTCGCCCCACAGCAGGTTGAAGGTGAGGGCGGCCGAGTGAACCTTGGCGCGCGCCTCGGGCGCCGGTTCGCCCAGTGCGGTGGTGAGCACCAGTCGCAGGGGGTGCTGGGCCCACTCCACGACGCATTCGCCGCCGGTTTCGAAATGCACCAGCCAGGTGGCCTCGCGCAGTTCGACCACGGCCTCGACGGCCTCGCTGTGCTCGGCGGCGGCCACCAGGCAGGCGGCGGCTTCTTCGGGAGTGCGGAGTTCGGTCATGGGGCCTCGGCGGACGGTGGCTGGGGATGTGATGCCTTGAGTGGCCGGGCCGGCCGGGGCGTTCCCACCGGCAGGGGACTAGGTCGATGGGACGGGTGGGTCGAAAAAAAGCGCGGCCGCCTCTTGTAAAGGCGCCGCGCCGGGGCGATGGGGCGGCGGGGGTGTGCGCCGCGCCGCGATCGCGCGGCCCATGGGTGGCGAGGCGTCGGCGATGGTTCCACCGCCGCCTCTGGTCCTAGGCGGCTGGCGCCGGGCGCGACACCCAAGCCGCCCACCCGCTCAGGGCGATGGCTGTGGCCGCCACCACCAGGCCCACGGTGTGCAGGCTCAGCATGTGCCCTTGCGCGATCATCAGCCCGCCCAGCGCGGCCCCGAGCGCCTGCCCGCCATACATGGCCGAACTGTTCAACGCCACCGTCGCCGGCGCCAGGGCGGGCGACAAATGCACCAGCCGCGCCTGCTGCGCCGAGTTGGCCGAGAAGCAACCCAGCGCCCAGGGCACCAGCACCAGCGCCTGCAGCCAGACCGAGGCGCGGCCCAGCGGCCACAGCAGCAGCGTCAGCGCGATCAGGCTCAGGGTGATGAGCACCGCGCGCGGCGCGCCGATGCGGTCGATGGAGCGCGACACCAGCACGTTGCCCAGCAGGCCGAAGGCGCCGAACCACAGGAACAGCAGCGACAGCCCGGCGCCGTTCAGCCCGTGCGTCTGCGCAAAATAGGGCGCGAAGTACGAGAACAGCGTGAACTGCGAGAAGGCCGAGAGCAGGGTCACGCCCACCGCCATCATGAGCGGTGCCGAGCCCAGGGTGCGGCCCCAGGCCTCGCGCGAGAGCGCGGCGGGCCGCACGCCGTCGGGCATGGCGCGCCAGACCCAGAGGCTGACCAGCCAGGCCGAGACCGCCACCAGGCCAAAGGCCCAGCGCCAGCCCCAGGCCCCGCCGATCCAGGCAGCCAGTGGCATGCCCATCACCGACGCCACCGACCAGCCCAAGAACACGAAGGTGATGCCGCGCCCGCGCTGCTCGGGCGGCACCAGCAGGCCCACGCAGGCCGCGGCCTGCGGCGTGAACACGGCGGGCGACATCACCGCCAGCACGCGCAGGGGCATGAGGGTGGCGTAGTTGGGCGCCAGCGCGCAGGCCGCGTGCAGCAGGCCGTACCAGATCAGCGAGCCCGTCAGCAGGCGCCGCCGGTCCCAGCCCGCCACCAGGCCGGCGAACAGCGGCGCGCCCAGGCCCATGAGGATGGCGGCGGCCGTGATCAGTTGCCCGGCCTGCGGCACCGAAATGCCCAGCGACTGGCTGATGTCGTTCAGCGTGCCGGGCACCACCATGACCCCCGTGCCGATGACGAGGTTGCCGATCATGAGGGCCCAGAGGATGGGGGCGGACGCGTCGCGGCTCACCAGGACAGCCCTTCGGGAAACACCCACAGCAGCGCGGCCGTCATGGTGAGGTAGCGCGCGAACTTGCCGACGGCCATGTAGGCCACGCAGGGCCAGAACGGAAAGCGCAGCCAGCCGGCCACGGCGCACAGCGGATCGCCGACCACGGGCAGCCAGCTCAGCAGGCAGGCCTTGGGGCCGAAGCGCTCCAGCCAGCGCAGGGCGCGCAGCTCGGTGCTGTTGCCGCGCGCCCGGTCCACCAGCCGGTGCGTGCCCAGGCCCATGGCCCAGCTCACGGCGCCACCCAGCGTATTGCCGGCCGTGGCCACCAGCACGGCGGGCCAGAACAGCTCGGGGTTGAGTTTGATGAGCCCGAAGACGGCGGGCTCGGAGCCCATGGGCAACAGCGTGGCCGAGACGAAAGCCACCACGAAGACGGTCGTCAGCCCGACCTCGGGCAGGGCGAGCAGTTGGGCGAGGTGCTGGAACCAGGGGGGCATGGGCGCGGCGGGTGGGCCGCGCGGATTCTGTCACCGATCAAGAGACCCGCGCGCCACCTCGGTCGGCGCGCGGGGCGAGGCATCGCCTCAGAACGCGTTCTTGACCGCCTCTTTGAGTTCCTCCGTGACCACGAGGTGATCGCGGGGCATCTTGCCGCTGTGGATGTCCCGTTGTCCAAGGTTGCCGAGGTGGTCGCGCAGCAGGCCGGTCCATATGGCCTGGTTGCTGCCTTTGTCCGCGTGTTTCTGGTAGGCCGTATCGGCCAGCTTCTGAAGCACCACGCGCGCCGACGGCCGGACGGCCTTCACCGGGGGCGGGTTCGAAGCCGTTCGCAGGGCAATGCCCGACCCTTTGACCTTGCTGGCGTAGACCACCTTGCCCACGGGGGCCTTGAGGATCGCATCGCGCCATTGACTCTGTTGGTTGAAGGGCCCGGTTTTGGGGGAGGCGAACAGCTTGACGAGGGGTTTGAGGACTTTGGCAACCATGGGGCGTTTCCTGGTGAAGGGTGGCTGAGGCGGTGGGACAGATGGCGACGTGGGCACCGACGGGTTCTTGACGGTGGCTTGTTCAAGCCTGTCCGCGCGAACCTGGGGAGCGGCGGTTGAGCAGTCGCCGGGCCTGCTTGATCCGCTGGTGCGCTTCTTCCTGCTCGGCGTTCTTCGCGGCGTTCTGCGCGGATTTCATGCTGGCCGGAGAGGATTGCAGTCGAGGGCGACCCATTGGGGCATCCGCTTCGGCCTCTGACAGCGCCAGGGGGCCGGGGGTGGCCTGAGGCAGCGGGCGAGGTTCATCGAACTCGAAAAAGGACGGGTCTCCATAGAGTTCGACGTTCGGCATCGCGGCCAACATCGCATCGACTTGTTCGAACGTCGTGCCGTGGGTGTCGGGCAGCGGCCGCCGTTGCGGCGGCGGCGCGGGGCGGGGCGGTGACAGGGGCGTTGTGTCTGAGGCCTCTTCGCCCAAAGGCCCGAGGGTGGGACGGATGTCTTCAAGAAAGCGGCTCAAGGCCTCGTCTGTCGGCACCGAGACAGGCCGCGGCGACCGCACCAGCCGGTCGCTGCCCAGGCCCTGGAGGTGTTCCGACAGCGCGGCGTCGACATCCGGATCGGTCTTCCATGGCGCGAGAGGACGCGGCACGGAGGCGACGCCCCTGGGGTGCTCGGGGGTCGAGAAGATGCGGTCGAAAGTCTGCCGGTCCGCGTCCGACAAGCCGCCCGATGGGTCCCTCAGCGGACCCGCGTCCGCCCTGTCCTGGGGCCGGCGGCGAGGGCTTCTCAGCGGCTTGAACAGGCTGTCTTTTTCAGCCCCCCGGTGGGCCCTGACCCAGGGCTGGCGCGGCGACGCCAGGGTGGGTGTGCCCACAGGGGTGAGCTCGGCGGGGGGTGGGTGGTGGGGGCGGGGCGGGCGGCTCCAGTGCCTGAGCACCGCGCGCAGCTGGGCGTTGTCTCGCGCCAGCAAGGCGAGCGCCGATTGGTGGTTGGCCATCGGGGGGCCCTTCCCATCCGCCAATGCCTTGGCCGTGGCCAGCAGCGTTTCTCCCAGGTCCAGCAAGAACACTTTGTCTGGCGTGGGCAGGCCGGCGGGCAGTTGGCCGTCAGCCATGGCGCCCAGAAGATCGCGGGCGGCGGCGGTCAGGTCGCCGATCAGCTGCTCGAAGCAGGCCACGTAGCCTTCGCAGCAGGTGCGCATTTCGCCGAGGTCGCCATCGGACTGCGCCTGCTTGAGCGCCTGCAGGGCGTCGCTGCAGTTCTGCAGCAGGGTCTGCAAGTGCTGGGAAAACCGCAATGGGGTGAAGGCCTCTTCGATGTCCTGCGGGCACGCCAGGCCCTCCCACACGTCTCGCAACTGCCTGGCCTGAGGCCCATCGGGGCGATCAATTGCCGTTTGAAGGATTTGCAGCAGCGGCGCCAATTGGCCGAGCGCGCCCGCCTGCAGGTTGGCCGGTGGGGGCCCTGCATCGGGTTCCCCTCGCGAGGCCTTGCCGGCCGCTTCGCGGTAGGCGTCCGACAGGGTTTGGGCGTTGTGGGCCATGTGGTCTGGCGCCAGCACCTGGGACGTGGGGAGTTGCGGGGGCCGTTGCCGCTGGTCATCGAACCCTTGCCTGTAGGCCTCATCGGCGCTTCGGGCCCGCGCCGCGGCGTCGCTGCACTGGTGCAGCTGGCGGTGCAGCATGTCCTGGTAGATGTGAAGAGCCTCCTGCACCGGCAGGCCCTTGCCAAGGGGGCGCTGAAGGAGTTGCTCCAGTTGCATGCGGCCCTGCTTCGCGATCTCGGGGCTCAGGCTGTGCTGGTGCTGGTCCAGTGTCTTGAGGAGGAAGGTCAGCGCCTCCGTGCTTGTTTCCGCGAGCTGCCGCCGATGGCTGAAGGGGTTCAATACCCTGGCGATCAGGCCGCCGCGCCGGGCTTTCAGGTCGAGCACGGTGTCCGGGTTCAGCGTCTTGTTCTCTTGCAGGGACAACACGCCACCGGGGTGCTTCTTGTTGATCTTGTTGAGCCTGTCAACAACCGCCTGCAGCGGGTGCTGGCCGGGGGGAAGTTGTTTCTTGCCGGATGAGGCTTTCATGTCGGGATCAGCTTGAGAGCGCCAGAGGTTTGCGGTTGCTCGGGTGCCGCGGTCCAGCAAGGCGATGGACTGCATGCGACAACTGGGTCCCCGCGGCGCGCAATGGGTTCCGTGCCGTCGCCAGGCCATATGGCCGATGGCGGGTCGCCGGCGCTGGCGCTGGCGCGGGCGGCGCCTGCGGTGGGGCTGGCGGCGGTTCGTCTGCTGAAAATTTGAGCAGATACAATCCGCCCTCCGCCGCCGGCCCGTCCCCGGCGTTCCCCTCCGAACCCGCCGTCCAGCCAGTTCCGCCACGCCATGCAGATCGGGGCCCACGTCCTGCCCAATGCCCTGTTCGTCGCGCCCATGGCCGGGGTGACGGACCGGCCCTTTCGCAAGCTGTGCAAGCGGCTGGGCGCGGGCTACGCGGTGAGCGAGATGGTGACCAGCCGGCGCGAACTCTGGGACAGCCTCAAGACCTCGCGCCGCGCCAACCACGAAGGCGAGTCCGCGCCGATCGCCGTGCAGATCGCGGGCACCGACCCCCAGTCCATGGCCGACGCGGCCCGCTACAACATCGACCGCGGCGCGCGCATCATCGACATCAACATGGGCTGCCCGGCCAAGAAGGTCTGCAACAAGTGGGCCGGCAGCGCGCTCATGCAGGACGAGGCACTCGCGATCGGCATCGTCGAGGCCGTGGTGCGGGCCTGCGAGCCGCAGGGCGTGCCGGTCACGCTCAAGATGCGCACCGGCTGGTGCGCCGCGGTGCGCAACGCGCCGGTGCTGGCCCTGGCCGCCGAGAGCGCGGGCGTGCAGATGCTCACGGTGCACGGCCGCACGCGCGAGCAGGGCTACAAGGGCCAGGCGGAACACGACACCGTGGCCCACATCAAGAGCCGCGTGCGCATTCCGGTGGTGGCCAACGGCGACATCGATTCCCCCGAGGCCGCGCGCGAGGTGCTGCGGCGCACCGGCGCCGACGCCGTCATGGTCGGCCGCGCGGCGCAGGGGCGGCCGTGGATCTTCCGCGAGATCGCGCACTTCCTGGCCACGGGCGAGCACCTGCCGCCGCCCGCGCTGTCGCAGGTGAAGGGCTGGCTGCTCGACCACCTGGACGACCACTACGACCTGTACGGCGAAGACACCGGCGTGCGCAGCGCGCGCAAGCACCTGGGCTGGTACGTGCAATCGCTGGCCCTGCCCGCGGGCGAGGCCGCGCGTTTTCGCGCGAGCGTCAACGCCACCCACACCATCGATGACCAACGCCGTGTCGTCAGCCAGGCCTTCGATGCCTGGATGGCCGCGGACTTCGGCGATCGCGCCGACTGGAAGCTGGCCGCATGAAAAAGACCAATCCGCTGGACGAGTGCATCCGCGACAGCCTCGAGGGCTACTTTCGCGACCTCGATGGCACCGAGCCCGCCCACCTGTACGACATGCTGGTGAAAGCGGTCGAGCGCCCCCTGCTCGAGGTGGTGATGGCCCAGGCCCAGTACAACCAGTCGCGCGCGGCGCAGTGGCTGGGCCTGAACCGCAACACCTTGCGCAAGAAGCTGCTCGACCACGGCCTGCTCGACTGAATCCCCAACCTTTCCCCTCCCTTCCCATGCGCGCTCTCCTCTCCGTTTCCGACAAGACCGGCATCGTCGACCTTGCCCGTTCGCTGCACGCCCTCGGCGTGACCCTGTTGTCCACCGGCGGCACCGCCAAGCTGCTGGCCGAGCAGGGCCTGCCCGTGACCGAGGTGGCCGAGGTGACCGGCTTTCCCGAGATGCTCGATGGCCGCGTGAAGACGCTGCACCCCAAGGTGCACGGCGGCCTGCTGGCGCGGCGCGACCTGCCCGAGCACATGGCCGCGCTGCGCGAGCACGGCATCCAGACCATCGACATCCTGGTGGTGAACCTCTACCCCTTCGAGGCCACGGTGGCCAAGGCCGGCTGCACGCTGGCCGACGCGATCGAGAACATCGACATCGGCGGCCCGGCCATGGTGCGCAGCGCCGCCAAGAACTGGAAGGACGTGGCCGTGCTCACCGACGCCTCGCAGTACGCGGGCGTGGTCGAGGAGCTGCAGGCCAGCGGCAGGCTCAGCGACAAGACGCGCTTCGGCCTGTCGGTGGCGGCGTTCAACCGCATCAGCAACTACGACGGCGCCATCAGCGATTACCTGTCCTCCATCGCGTTCGACGCGGCGGACGAGGTGCCGAAGCGCAGCGCCTATTCGGCCCAGGCCAATGGCCGCTTCATCAAGCTGCAGGACCTGCGCTACGGCGAGAACCCGCACCAGACGGCCGCCTTCTACCGCGACCTGTACCCCGCGCCGGGCTCGCTGGTCACCGCAAAGCAACTGCAGGGCAAGGAGCTCTCGTACAACAACATCGCCGATGCCGACGCCGCCTGGGAATGCGTCAAGAGCTTCGACGAGCCGGCCTGCGTCATCGTCAAGCACGCCAACCCTTGCGGCGTGGCCGTGGGCGGCGGCCCGCTGCAGGCCTACCAGAAGGCCTTCCAGACCGACCCGACCAGCGCCTTCGGCGGCATCATCGCCTTCAACCGCCCGCTCGACGGTGCGGCGGCCGAGGCCATCAGCAAGCAGTTCGTTGAAGTGCTGATGGCGCCCGCGTATTCACCCGAGGCGCTGGCCGTGTTCAAGGCCAAGGCCAATGTGCGCGTGCTGCAGATCGATCTGCCGCCCGGCGGCCCCACCGCCTGGGACAAGGGGCTGAACCTCTCCGACGTGAAGCGCGTGGGCTCGGGCCTGCTGATTCAGTCGGCCGACAACCACGTGCTCCAGCGTGAGGACCTGAAGGTGGTGACGACGCTGCAGCCCACGCCGCAGCAGCTCGAAGACCTGCTGTTCGCCTGGAAGGTGGCCAAGTTCGTCAAGTCCAACGCCATCGTCTTCTGCAAGGACGGCATGACCATGGGCGTGGGCGCGGGGCAGATGAGCCGCCTCGACTCGGCGCGCATCGCCAGCATCAAGGCGGGCCACGCGAATCTCTCGCTGCAGGGCACGGCGGTGGCCAGCGACGCCTTCTTCCCGTTCCGCGACGGCCTGGACGTGGTGGTCGACGCCGGCGCCAGCTGCGTGATCCAGCCCGGCGGCTCCATGCGCGACCAGGAGGTCATCGATGCCGCGAACGAGCGCGGCGTGGCGATGGTGTTCTCGGGTGTGCGGCACTTCCGGCACTGAGCTGGCGCGGGCCCGCTGCCCACACCCCGACAAACAAAAAGGCCGCCCGAGGGCGGCCTTTTTGTTTGTCGGGGCGAACCGCAGCCTCAAGCCGCCAGCTGCCTGAACACCGCGCTGGCCGCCGCCACCGTGTCGGCGATGTCCTGCTCGCTGTGGGCCGCGCTCACGAAGCCGGCCTCGTACAGCGCGGGTGCGATGTAGACGCCGCGCTCGAGCAGGCCGTGGAAGAGGGCGTTGAACCGGGCGCCCTCGGTCTTCATGACGGCCTGGTAGTTCTGCGGCAGTCCGGGCATGAGGAAGAAGCCGAACATGCCGCCCTCGGCGTCCACGCTGAAGGGCACGCCGGCCTGGTCGGCCGCGGCCTTCAGTCCATCGACCAGCTGACGCGTGCGCGCCGACAGGGCCTCGAAGAAGCCAGGCCGGCGGATCTCGGCCAGGGTGGCCAGGCCGCAGGCCGTGGCCACCGGGTTGCCCGACAGCGTGCCGGCCTGATAGACCGGGCCCAGCGGCGCGAGCTGCTCCATCACGGCGCGCTTGCCGCCGAAGGCCGCCAGCGGCATGCCGCCGCCGATGACCTTGCCCATCACCGTCATGTCGGGCTCGAAGCCGGGGAGCTGGCGCGCGTAGACGCTCTGCGCGCCGCCCAGGGCCACGCGAAAACCCGTCATGACCTCGTCGAACACCAGCAGGGCGCCGTGCCGGGTGCACAGCTCGCGGCAGCGCGCCATGAAGGGCAGGCTGGCGCGCACGAAGTTCATGTTGCCGGCGATGGGCTCGATCATCAGGCAGGCGATGTCGGCGCCGTGCTCGGCGAAGGCGGCGTCGAGCTGCTCCAGGTTGTTGTACTCGAGCACCAGGGTGTGCTGCACCACCTCGGGCGGCACGCCCGCGCTGGTGGGGTTGCCGAAGGTGGCCAGGCCCGAGCCGGCCTTGACCAGCAGGGCGTCGGCGTGGCCGTGGTAGCAGCCCTCGAACTTGATGATCTTGCGCCGGCCGGTGGCGCCGCGCGCCAGCCGGATCGCGCTCATGCCGGCCTCGGTGCCCGAGCTGACCAGGCGCACCATCTCCAGGCTGGGCACCAGGGACACGATGGCCTCGGCGAGCTCGACCTCCCGCTCGGTGGGGGCGCCGAACGAGAAGCCGTCGAGCGCGGCCTTTTGCACCGCTTCGAGCACGGCGGGGTGGCCGTGGCCCAGGATCATCGGACCCCAGGAGCCGATGTAGTCGATGTAGCGCTGGCCATTGGCGTCCCAGAAGTGGGCGCCTTGCGCGCGCTGCACGAAACGCGGCGTGCCGCCGACGGCGCGGAAGGCGCGCACCGGGGAATTGACGCCGCCGGGGATCAGGGTCTTGGCGCGCTCGAACAGGTCCAGGTTGCGGTCGGGCATGGGTCGCTCAGTGTCGGGTGGTGTCCAGGGGGAAATCGCCCGCGTCCAGCGCGCTGTCGGGCGGCGCGGGATCGGTGGCGGACTCGTCGGTGGCCTCGGCGTCCTCTTCGTGGGCCCAGAACAGGCGGTCGGGCACCGCGTGGCCCATACCGGGCTGGAAGCCGGCGTCCAGGCACTGGTCCAGGTAGGTCAGGGCCTCGGCGCAGGCGGTCTGCAGGTCGGCTCCGCTGGCGATGAGGGCGCACAGCGCGGCCGACAGCGTGTCGCCGGCGCCGGCGAAGGTGGCCTCGAATCGCTCGTAACGCGCGGTGGCCAGCACGGTCTCGGGCGAGGCCAGGTGGCTTTCCAGGTGCTGGTCGGCCGCGTTGAAGCCGGTCACCAGGGTGTAGGGCACGCCGTGCACCGCCGCGGCGCGGGCGACGTCGCGTGGTCCCGGCGGGCGGTCACCTTCCCACTCGGGCAGCAGCCAGCGGCACAGCGTGCTGTGGTTGCCCACCAGCACGGTGGTCTGCGGCAGCAGCAGCTCGGTGCAGGCGTCCAGGTAGTTCTCGATGTCGAGCTCGTCCCACCAGGACAGGTCGGGCATGTAGGTGATCACCGGCACTTCGGTGTAGTCGCTGGTGATCTGGGCCACGGCGCTCAGGTTCTCGGGCGTGCCGACGAAGCCGACCTTGATCGCCCGCACGGGCATGTCCTCGAGCGCGCAGCGCGCCTGATCGACCACCGCCTCTTCGTCGAGGCTGAAGTGGTCGCGGATCGCGGAGGTGTCGCGCACGTAGGCGCCGGTGACCACCGGCAGCACGTGGGCCGACGCGCTGGACATGGCCGTCAGGTCTGCGCTCAGGCCGCCCGCCCCGCTCGGGTCGTTGGCGTTGAAGCTCATCACGCAGGGCAGGGGGGATTCGCCCGGGGCCGTGGCCTCGCGGACGACGGAGGAATCGTCGGGATCGGACATGGTGGGGGGATTGTGCGGCCTGCGCTGGCCCGCAGGCACTGTGGTGCGGGGGCCTCTGGCGCCGTCCACTCGCCTGTGAAATGACACCGCAGAGCGCTTGAACGGGCTGGATACAATCCTTGCATTCTACGATACAGACCACAAAAACCATGAGCGACAGCAAGACTTGGATGTGCCTGATCTGCGGCTGGATCTACGACGAAGCAGCAGGAGCACCCGAGCACGGCGTACCTGCCGGCACCCCCTGGGCCGACGTTCCGATGAACTGGACCTGCCCCGAGTGTGGTGCCCGCAAGGAAGATTTCGAGATGGTTCAAATCTGAGCGGACGGTGGCCAGGGGGCCGTCGATCCGTTGTCCGGGGTCCGGGCGGCGCCGCCGCATCGGGCCCGATAGTGGTTGAGGAGCCCGTCCATCGTGAGTGCAACGCCTGCCCTGAAGGTTCTCGTCGTCGACGACAGCAACACCATCCGGCGCAGCGCCGAGATTTTTCTCAAGCAAGGCGGCCATGAAGTGCTGCTGGCCGACGATGGCTTCGACGCCCTGGCCAAGATCAACGACTACCAGCCCGACCTGATCTTCTGCGACATCCTGATGCCGCGGCTGGACGGCTATCAGACCTGCGCGATCATCAAGCGCAACGCCCGCTTCGCCAGCATCCCGGTCGTCATGCTCTCGTCCAAGGACGGCGTGTTCGACAAGGCCCGCGGCCGCATGGTCGGCTCGCAGGACTACCTCACCAAGCCCTTCACCAAAGACCAGCTGTTGCAGGCCGTGCAGCAGTTCGGCGCCCATCTCAACGTCAACGGAGTTGCCTGATGCCCATCCACAAGATCCTCGTCGTCGATGATTCGAAGACCGAGCTGCTGGTCCTGTCGGATCTGTTGACCAAAAATGGCTACACGGTGCGCACCGCCGAGAATGCGGACGAGGCCTTCCGTCGTCTCGGGGAGGAAAAGCCTGATCTCATTCTGATGGACGTGGTGATGCCCGGCCAGAATGGCTTTCAGCTGACCCGCGCCATCACGCGCGATCCTCAGTATTCGAGCATCCCCATCGTCATGTGCACCAGCAAGAACCTGGAGACGGACCGCGTGTGGGGCATGCGCCAGGGGGCCCGCGACTACGTCACCAAACCGGTCAACGGCGAAGAACTGCTTTCCAAGATCCGAGCGCTGGCCTGAGGCCGTCGCCCGAACCGCACCAGCATGGCCAAACGACAGTCGCTGAAGGAGCTCCAGGAACGGCTGGCCCAGCGCCTCACGGCAGCGAAGACCGAAGCGCTGACCGCGACATGGCTGGCCATCGAGGCCGGCGGTTGCCGCTACCTGTTGCCGCTGGTGCAGTCCGGCGAGATCTTTCCGTGGTCGGCGGTGCAGGTGGTGCCGTACACCAAGCCCTGGTACCTCGGCGTCGCCAACCTGCGCGGCGGCTTGCATGGCGTGATCGATCTGGCCGGTCTGGTGCAGGGGACCGCCCGCGCAACGGGGCGCGCCACGGAGCGGATCACCTCCGAGTCTCGGCTGGTGAGCCTGCACGGCGCCCTCGGTCTGAACGCGGTGTTCTGGATCGATCGCCTGCTGGGCCTGCGCAACCCCAGCGCTTTCAGCGCCCTGGGCGAGCGCCCGGCGGACGCGCCCGGCTACGTGACACGCGTCCTGGTGGACGCACAGGGGCAGGATTGGCAGGAACTCGACCTGCAGCTGCTCGTGAGCGAACCCGAATTCCTGGCCATCGCGGCCTGACGGCGCCCCACCCGGCACCCGACGTTTTTGTTCACCCGTTGTGAGTTGGAAGGTAAACCATGGCCACGCTTGATCGATTCCAAGGGCTGTTCTCCAAGAAGAACAAGGAGGCGGATGAGCCTGACCTGGCCGGCGTGACCGATCAGGAGATCGCGGAGCTTGCAGCGGCCCGCCTGGCGCCCGACGCCAACACGGGGGATCTGGACGACAACCTGCTGATCACCGAGGACGATGGCGAGGTCGCCAAGGACGCGCTGGTCTCGCTGCCCATCCTGGGCCGCCGCCCGGCGGAACAGCACCAGCGCTCGCTCGCGGTGCTGCTGGCCTTCGCGCTGCTGGTGCTGGGCGCCATCACGTTCTTCGTGCTGAGTCAGGCGGAAAAGATCAGCCAGCAGGTGGCCGCCAGCGGTCAGGCGCTGATGCAGTCGCAGCGTCTGGCCAAGAGCGTGTCGCAGGCGCTGGTGGGCAGCCCCACCGCCTTCCCCGAGGTGCGCGACAGCGCCAGCGTGCTGGCCACCAGCGTGCGCGGCCTCAAGCAGGGCGACAGCAACATGGCGATCGAGCCGCTGGGGCCGGAATACGGCGGCGCGCTCGACGACCTGCTGCCGCGCATCGACGCCGCCGAGCGCAACGCCTCGGCCGTGCTGGGCCAGCAGGCCACGCTGACGCAGGTGGGCGCCGCGCTGCGCACCATCAACCGCCAGTCGTCCGACCTGCTGGAGATCGCCGAGACGATCTCCTCCCTCAAGCTGCAGCAGAACGCGCCCGCCGCCGAGATCTCCGCGTCCGGTCAGCTCGTGATGCTGACGCAGCGCATTGGCAAGTCGGCCAACGAGTTCCTGACGCTGGAAGGCGTGAGCCCCGAGGCGGTGTTCCTGCTCGGCAAGGACCTGATCACCTTCAAGGAAGTGGCTGACGGCCTGCTCAAGGGCAGCGACGAGCTGCGCCTGGGCGCCGCCCGCGACCCGCAGGTGCGCGAGCGCCTGCAGGCCCTGCTGCAGCGCTACGAGGAGACCCGCGTCGAAGCCGGCGCCATCCTGGGCAACCTGCAGGGCCTGGTGGCCGCGCGCGAGGCGCAGGCCGCCATCGTGGCCGACAGCGAGCCGCTGCGCGTGGGCCTGGAGAAGCTGCAGCAGGACCTCTCCGGCCGCTCGGGCCTGGGCGGCGGCCAGCTGCTGGCCCTGGCCCTGTCCACGGTGTTCGCGCTGCTGTGCGCGGGCGGCCTGGCCTACGTGCAGCTGCAGGACAGCCGCCAGCGCCAGATGATGGCCGAAGGCCAGCGGCTGTCCGCCGAGGCGCAGGAGCAGGAAGCCAAGCGCGTCAACGACGCCAACCAGGCGGCCATTCTTCGCCTCATGAACGAACTGCAGACGGTGGCCGAGGGCGACCTGACGCAGGAAGCGACCGTGACGGAGGACATCACGGGCGCCATCGCCGACTCGGTGAACTACACGGTGGAAGAACTGCGGTCGCTGGTGGGCAACGTGCAGGCCACGGCCACCCGCGTGGCGCAGACCACGTCGGCGGTGGAAAACACCTCGACCGAGCTGCTGGCGGCCTCCACCGAACAGCTGCGCGAGATCCGCGAGACCGGTCAGTCGGTGCTCGACATGGCGCAGCGCATCAACCAGGTGTCCAGCCAGGCGCAGGAGTCGGCCCAGGTGGCCCGGGCCTCGCTGCAGGCCGCCGAATCCGGCCTGCAGGCGGTGCAGGACGCCATCGGCGGCATGAACGCCATCCGTGACCAGATCCAGGAAACCTCCAAGCGCATCAAGCGGCTGGGCGAGTCCTCGCAAGAGATCGGCGAGATCACCGAACTGATCTCGGACATCACCGAACAGACCAACGTGCTGGCCCTCAACGCCGCCATCCAGGCCGCGTCCGCCGGTGAAGCGGGTCGGGGCTTCTCGGTGGTGGCGGAAGAGGTGCAGCGCCTGGCCGAACGCTCGGCCGACGCCACGCGCCAGATCGCGGCGCTGGTGAAGGCCATTCAGACCGACACGCAGGATGCCGTGGCCGCCATGGAGCGCTCCACGCAGGGCGTGGTGGCGGGGGCCCGGCTGTCCGACAACGCGGGCACCGCGCTGTCCGAGATCGACCGCGTGTCGCGCCGGCTGGCCGACCTCATTGAGCAGATCTCCACCGCCGCCTCCCGCGAAGCCGAATCGGCCAACGAGGTGGCGGGCAACATCCAGCACATCTTCGCGGTGACCGAACAGACCGGCGAGGGCACGCGCTCCACGGCCCAGCAGGTGCGTGAGCTGTCGGCCATGGCCGAAGAACTGCGCCAGTCGGTGGCCCGATTCAAGATCGCCTGACGGCGGACCGCTGGAACCCATCAGGGAGGCCCATGACCGAAGCGACCGAATCCGCTCTGCAGGACTTGCCCACCACCGACCTCGGGCCCCTGGCCTGGGTCTTCGAGGAGTTGCGCAAGTCGCTCGACGGGGCCAACAAGGCCATTCGGCGTTTCGTTCGCGAGAACGAGCAGTCGCGCCATGGGGACCTCGAGGCGGTGGACCCGGCCGCCCTGCGCATGGCCCGACAGCAGCTGCACCAGGCGGTGGGGGCACTGGAGGTGGTCGGCCTGGGGGCGCCCGCGCAGGTGCTGCGTGGCATGGAGTCGGCGGTGCAGCGCTTCGTGCAGAAGCCGGCCAGTTGCGACGAGCAGGCCGCCAGCCGGGTGGAGCGCGCCAGCTTCGCCCTGGTCGAGTACCTCGAGGCGGTGCTCAACCACAAGCCCGTGCAGCCGGTGGCGCTGTTCCAGCAGTACCGCGAGGTGCTGGAGCTCGCGGGCGCCGAGCGCGTGCATCCCTCGGATCTCTGGGATTTTGATCACCGGGCGATCGACATGCCGGCGCCGCCGGGCGCCAAGCCGCTCGATGTCAGCCCGGCGGTCCGTTCGCTGTTCGACCGCCTGATCCTGCTCGTCGTCAAGACGCAGAGCGCGGCGGCCTGCCAGCAACTGGCCAAGCTGTGCGGCGGCATTTCCGCCGCCGCCGCGGAGCCGCGCCAGCGCACGTTCTGGCGCGTGGCGGCGGCCTTCTTCGAGGCCGCGGGCGGGCCTGGTCTGCCCTTCGATGTGTACGTGAAGCGGGCGGCGTCGCGACTGCTCATGCAGTTCGGCCAGATGGCCTCCGGCACCGGCCAGGTGTCGGAAACCTTGCTGCACGACCTGCTGTTCTTCTGCGCGCAGAGCCAGCCCGCCGACGCGGCCGCCACCCAGCACCTGGGCGCCGTGCGCGAAACCTATGGCCTGCAGCGCTACCGCCCGGCCGACTACCACCAGGCCACGCTGGGCCGCTACGACCCCGCCGTGCTGGCGCAGGCCCGCAAGCGCATCCAGACGGCCAAGGAGGCCTGGTCCCTGTTCGCGGGCGGCGACCACGCGCGGGCCCGCCAGGTCGGTGACCAGTTCGGCCTGATCGGCGAGTCGCTGCTCAAGCTGCACCCGCCCAGCGCGCCGCTCGCGGCGGCGCTGGTCAAGGCGGCTGATCGCGCCGTGAACGAGCCCGGCGGCGTGCGCCCCGAACTCGCCATGGAAGTGGCCACGACCACCCTGTACCTGGAGGCCGCGTTCGAAGACTTCGATCCTGCCGAGCCCGAGCTCGCGGCGCGCACGCAGGACCTGGCGCAGCGCCTGGGCAGCGTCATCGACGGCGAGGCGGCCCGCCCGCTGGACGGGTGGATGGAGCAGCTCTACCGCCGCGTCAGCGACCGCCAGACCATGGGCAGTGTGGTCGACGAGCTGAAGGTGTCGCTGGGCGAGGTCGAAAAATCGCTCGACCAGTTCTTCCGCCAGCCGCAGGAAAAAGCGGGCCTGCACGTGGCGGTGACCCAGCTGGCCCAGATGCGCGGCGTGCTGTCGGTGCTGGGCCTGGACCACGCGGTGCAGGCCGTCACCCGCATGCGCGGCAGCGTCGAGCAGATTCTGGACACCGAGGTCGACGAGGCCCTGGCCCGTGAGGCCGGCACCTTCCAGCAGCTCGGCGACAACCTGAGCGCGCTGAGCTTCCTGGTCGACATGCTGAGCTACCAGCCGGCGCTGGCGAAGAAGCTCTTCGTCTTCGATGAGGACAAGGGCGGCCTGGTCCCGCTCATGGGGCGCGCCAGCGTGGGCCGCGACCGTTCGCCGCCCGCCCGCAGCGACGCCGAGGCCTTGCAGGCGGGCGTGCGCCGGGTGGTCGACAGCGTTTTCGGGGGACTGGACGACCTCAGTGGCCTGAGCCAGCAGCTGGATTCGCTCGCCGATCAGGCCGCGTTGGCCGAACAGCCGGCCGTGGCCAAGGCCGCGCGCGAGGCCGCCGAAGCCGTGGTGCGCGATGACGCCGCGATGGGCGCGCAGGCGCTGGTTGGGTTGACCGAGGCCGCCGCGCCCGACGCCTCCTCGGCCCCTGCCGATGCACCGCCGGCCGACGACACCGACGAAGACGACCTGCTCGACATCTTCCTGGAGGAGGCGCGCGAGGTCGTGGCCAATGGCCGCGAAGCGGTCTCGCACCTGCACGAGCAGCCCTCCGATCTCGACCACCTGACCACGCTGCGCCGCGCCTTCCATACGCTCAAGGGCAGCTCCCGCATGGTCGGCCTCAACGAGTTCGGCGAGGCGGCCTGGGCCCTGGAGCAGTTGCTCAACGCCGTGCTGGCCGAGCAGCGGCCCGCGAGCGAAGCCTTGCTGGGCCTGTCGGGCGAGGCCCTGGATCAATTCGAACGCTGGGTGCAGGACATCGCGGCCCAGCAGGCGTCCGCCTGGCGCTCGCAGCCCTTCCGGGCCAGCGCCGAGGCGCTGAAGGCCCAGGGCGTGTGGCTGCCCCTGCAGGCGCCGCCCGCCACCGTGGCACAGGAGCCCCTCGACATCGCGCTGGACGACGAGCCGTCAGGGCCCGAGGCCGAACCGCCGCTCCAGGCGCCGGCGGCCGACGCGGCCGCGCCCTCCACCGGCTTCGGCGACCTGCCCCTGCCCGAGCCCTTGTCCGAGGCCGCGCTCGAGGTGCCGCTGCTCGCCGACATCGACCTCGACCTGCTGGCGGCGGTCGCGCAACCCGCGACCGCCGAAGCGCCCGAGGCCGCCGAGGCCGACGCGCCCGCCGCCGAGGCCGCGCAGGCAACGCCGGCCGAGGCGCTGCCCCAGCCCCCGGTGGCCGCGCCCGTGGTGCCGCCGGAGTTCGACCAGCTGGAAGACTTCCCGCGCGAAGCCGTCGAGTCCGGTTTTGCCGACATCCAGGAAATCGAGCTGACGGCGCCGGCGCCGCTGCCGCCCGCCGAGCCGGTGCCCCTGGTGAGTGCCCCCGCCGAGGAGCCCGTGCGCGAAATCGGCTCGCTGCGCATTGGCCACAAGCTCTACAACGTCTTCCTCAACGAGGCCGATGAGTGGTCCCGCCGGCTGGGCACCAGTCTGTCCGAGTGGGCCATGGAGACCCATGTGCCCGTGCCCGAGTCGGCCGAGGCGCTCGCGCACTCGCTGGCGGGCAGCTCGGGCACCGTCGGGTTCGAGTCGCTGTCGGGCGTCGCGCGTGCGCTGGAGCACGCGCTGGGCTCGGTCGCCGCGCGCCAGCGCGAAGGACAACAGGCGCCGGCCGCGCTGGGCCAGCTGTTCGTGGACGCCGGTGAAGACATCCGCCGCCTGCTGCACCAGTTCGCGGCGGGTTTCCTGAAGGAGGCCGATCCCTTCGTGCTGCAGTCGCTGGTGCAGGTGGTGCACGACCCGCTGGCCTTTGGCGAACCGCCAGCGGCCGCGCCCGCCACGGCCGACGACGAGGTGTTCCTCACCGTCAGCGACGAGGTCGAGCTGCTGCCGGCCGACGACGAGCCCGCGCCGCCCGAGCCGGCGTCGCCGCCCGTGGCGGCCGACGAGGCCCTGGACACCAGCGCCGGTCCCGTGACCCAGTGGGACCTGCCCGCCGCGCCCGAGCCGGTGCGCGCCGCCGCGGCGCACGGCGGCCACCAGGACATCGACGACGACATCGACGCGGTCGACACCATCGATGTCGACCTGTTCCCCATCTTCGAGGAAGAGGCCCAGGAACTGCTGCCGCAGATGGGCGCGGCCCTGCGCCAGTGGAGCGCCCGTCCCGACGACGGCGGCGCGCGCGCCGAGGTGCTGCGAGGGCTGCACACGCTCAAGGGCAGTGCCCGCCTGGCCGGCGCCCTGCGCCTGGGTGAAATGGCCCACCGCATGGAAACCGCGGCCGAGCGCCTGGGTTCCGACGTGCAGCGCGCCAGCGACCTGGAAGTGCTGCAAAGCGCTTTCGACGCCATCGTGGCGCGCTTCGATGCCCTGCGGCATCCCGACGCCCAGACCGGCGCCGTGGTGCAGTCCGCGCCCGAGGCGCTGGCGCAGCCCGCGCCCGAGGCGCAGCCCGTGGCTGAGACCGCGGTGCCGGCCGCGCCGGCCGCCGCGACCAGCGGCCTGGGCGCCCACTTCGTCGCGCCCATCGCGCCGGCCCAGCTGGCGGCGCGCGGCGGGGCCGCCGTGCGCGTGCGCCCCGAGCTGCTCGACCGCCTGGTCAACCAGACCGGCGAGGTGATCATCTCGCGCTCGCGCATGGAGGCCGAGGTCGTCACGCTGCGCACCTCGCTGAAGGACCTCACGGGCAACCTGGACCGCCTGCGCCAGCAGCTGCGCGACATCGAGCTGCAGGCCGAGACGCAGATGCAATCGCGCCTGGCCCAGGCCCGCGACCACGTGCAGGCCTTCGACCCGCTGGAGTTCGACCGCTTCACCCGTGTGCAGGAGCTCACCCGCATGATGGCCGAGTCGGTGAACGACGTGGCCACGCTGCAGCGCAACCTGCAGCGCGCCGTGGAGGCGACCGAAGACAACCTGGTGGCCCAGGCGCGCCAGACGCGCGAGCTGCAGCGCGACCTGCTGCGCACGCGCATGGTGGAGTTCGAGGGCATCTCCGAACGCCTGTACCGCGTGGTGCGCCAGGCCTCCAAGGAAACCGGCAAACAGGTGCGCCTGGACATCACCGGCGGCAACATCGAAATGGACCGGGGCGTGCTGGACCGCATGACCGGCACCTTCGAACACCTGCTGCGCAACCACGTGGCCCACGGCATCGAATCGCCCGAGCTGCGCGAGCAGCGCGGCAAGCCGGCCGAAGGCCGCATCGACATCGAGCTGCACCAGGAGCGCAACGACGTCTCGCTGGTGTTCGCCGACGACGGTGGCGGCATCGACCTGGAGCGCCTGCGCGAGAAGGCCCGCGAGGCCGGCCTGCTGGCGCCCGATCAAGTGATCGACGACGAGCACGCCGCCCAGCTCATCTTCGAGGCCGGCATCAGCACGGCCCGCGAAGTCTCCGAGCTGGCCGGGCGCGGCATCGGCATGGACGTGGTGCGCAGCGACGTGCTCGCGCTCGGTGGCCGCATCGAGACCGCCACGCGCGCCGGGCAGGGCACCTCGTTCAAGCTGGTGCTGCCGCTGACCACGGCGGTCACGCAGGTGGTGATGCTGCGCGCGGGCGAGCTCACGTTCGGCGTGCCGTCGAACCTGGTGGAGATCGTGCGCCGCGTGCCGCCGGCCGAGCTGCAGGCGGCCTACGCCAACGGCCACATGCGCCATGGCGACGAGGACGTGCCCTTCTTCTGGAGCGGTGCCCTGCTGCAGTCCACGGCGCAGTCGCAGGAGCCGCAGAACCGCACGCTGCCGGTGGTGGTCTTCCGCAGCGCGTCCCAGCGCCTGGCCATGCACGTCGACGAGGTGCTGGGCAACCAGGAAGTCGTGGTCAAGAACCTGGGCGCGCAGCTGTCGCGGCTGCCGGGCCTGGCGGGCATGTCGGTGCTCGCCTCGGGCGCGGTGGCGCTGATCTACAACCCGGTGGCGCTGTCCACGGTGTACGGGCCGCAGGTGCCCGAGTGGGTGCGCCAGCAGGCGGCCCTGCCCCAGGCCACGGAGCGCGTCGCCACCGGTGGCGACGCGGGCGCGGACGCCGCGCTGGCCAGCGTGCCACTGGTGCTGGTGGTCGACGACTCCATCACCGTGCGCCGCGTCACCCAGCGCCTGCTGCAGCGCGAGGGCTACCGCGTGACGCTGGCGGCCGACGGCCTGCAGGCGCTGGAGCGGCTGCAGATGGAGCGCCCGGCCGTGGTGCTGTCCGACATCGAGATGCCGCGCATGGACGGTTTCGACCTCGTGCGCAACATCCGGGCCGACGCCCGCCTGGCCGATCTGCCGGTGATCATGATCACCTCGCGCATCGCCGAGAAGCACCGCGAGCACGCGCGCGAACTGGGCGTGGACCACTACCTGGGCAAGCCCTATTCCGAAGACGAGCTGCTGGTGCTGGTGGCGCGCTACGCCCGGGCCACCGCCGACGCCTGATCAGGCGTTGCCCTGCTCCTTCACCACCGCATACCGCGCCAGGGTCTTCTCGCGGGCCTGCGCGTGGTCCACCAGCGGCAGGGGGTAGTTGTCGCCCAGCACCAGCCCGGCGGCGGCCAGCTCCACGGGGCTGGCCTTCCAGGGCGCGTGGATCGCCGCGTCGGGCAGGCCGGCGAGCTGGGGCAGGTAGCGCCGGATGAAGCGGCCCTGCGGGTCGAAGCGTTCGCTCTGGGTGACGGGGTTGAAGATGCGGAACCAGGGTTGCGCGTCGCAGCCGCTGGAGCTGGCCCACTGCCAGCCGCCGTTGTTGGCCGCGAGGTCGAAGTCGATCAGGTGCTCGGCGAAGTAGCGTTCGCCCCATTGCCAGTGGATGCCGAGGTCCTTCACCAGGAAGCTGGCCACCACCATGCGCAGGCGGTTGTGCATGTAGCCGGTCTGCAGGATCTGCGCCATGGCCGCGTCCACCAGCGGGTAGCCGGTGCGGCCCTCGCACCAGGCCTGGAACAGGGCGTCCGCGGCCTTGCCGTGCTCGTAGCGCACGGCGTCGTAGGCGGGCTTGAAGGCGCGCTGCGCCACGTGCGGAAAGTTGGCCAGGATCTGGTGGTAGAAGTCGCGCCAGATGAGTTCGGACAGCCAGGTGCTGGCGCCCGGGTTGCCCTGGGCGTGCAGGCCGTGCGCGATGGACGCCAGCGCACGCACCGACACGGTGCCGAAGCGCAGGTGCGCGCTCAGGTAGCTGGGGCCCTTGACCGCTGGGTAGTCGCGCGCCTCGTCGTAGCGGTCGATGCGCTGCAGGAAGTCGTCGAACAGCTGGTGCGCGCCGTCCTCGCCGGTGGGCAGGGCGAGCTGCGAGAGGTTGGTGCGCTGGAAGCCGATCTCCGCCAGCGTGGGCACCGGGCGCGACAGGCCTTCGGGCAAGGGCGCCAGGGCGCCCGCGTGCTTGGCGATCGGGTAGGCCTTGAGGTGAAAGGGCGTGAGTGCCTTGAGCCAGGCGTTCTTGTAGGGCGTGAACACGCCGAAGGCCCGCTCGGACTGCGTGAGCACCTCGCGGCGCTCGAAGATCACGTGGTCCTTGTGGGTGCGCAGCAGCACGCCCTGGTGCGCCAGCGCGCCCAGCACCTGGGCGTCGCGCGCCAGCGCGGCGGGCTCGTCGTCGTGGTTGGCGAACACGGCTTGCACGCCCAGGCGCTCGGCCAGGGCGGGGATGGCGCGCGAGGCCTGGTCGTGCAGCACGATCAGGCCGGTGCCCGGCCGGCCGTGCTCGGCGCCCAGCTCGCGCAGCCGCGCGTCCAGCGCCACCAGCGATTCGCGGATGAACTCCACCCGGCGGTCGGCGCGCGGCAGCGGGTCCAGGATGTCGCGGTCGAACACGAATACGCACCACAGCTGGCGGCAGTGGCGCAGCGCGTGGTGCAGGGCCGCGTTGTCGCTGGCGCGCAGGTCGCGGCGGAACCACATCAGGCCGGTGTCGAAATGGCTCATGGGCGGTGGTGGGCGGAGGTGACCGGCGAAGCCGGGCGGGCGGGGGGCGGGACATAGAATCCACGCATGGCCGCCGATTTTGCTCCGACCAACCTGACCCATCATTTCCTGATCGCGATGCCGGGGTTGACCGACGAGTTGTTCGGCCGCAGCGTGGTGTTCATGTGCGAACACAGCGAACGCGGCGCCCTCGGCCTGGTCATCAACAAGCCCAGCGACATCCTGCTGCCCAAGCTGTTCGAGAAGGTCGAGCTGCCGCTGTCGCGCGAAGACCTCATGGACCTGCCCGTGTTCCAGGGCGGCCCGGTGCAGACCGAGCGCGGCTTCGTGCTGCACGAGGCCGTCAACCCCGAGCAGGACGGCGAGTCGGTCTACGCCTCCACGCTGTCCATCCCCGGCGGCCTGGAAATGACCACCTCCAAGGACGTGCTCGAGGCCATGGCGGCCGGCGCCGGCCCGCGCCGCGTGTTCGTCTCGCTGGGCTATGCCTCCTGGGGCCAGGGCCAGCTCGAATCCGAGCTCGCCGAGAACGCCTGGCTCACCGTGCCGGCCGACATCGAGATCATTTTCGAGGCCCCGGTGGCCGAGCGCTACGACCGCGCCATGGCCCTGCTGGGCCTGCAGCAGCCCTGGATGCTCTCGCCCGATGCCGGCCATGCCTGAGCCGGCCATGCCCGAAGTCGCCGCCACGCTGCAGACCTTCCTGGCCTTCGACCTGGGCCAGCGCCGCACCGGCGTGGCCAGCGGCAACCGGCTCACCCGCAGCGCCACGCCGCAGCCCACCATCGTGGCCACCGGCGACGCGCGCCTGGAGCGCGCGGCCGAGCGCATCCGCGAGTGGGCGCCCGACGCGCTGGTGGTGGGTGTGCCCTTCCATCCCGACGGCGCCGAGCACGCCAACACCGCCATGGCGCGCAAGTTCGCGCGCCGCCTGCACGGCCGCCATGGCCTGCCCGTGTTCGAGGTGGACGAGCGATACAGCACCACCGAGGCGCACGCGCAGGGCGCGCGGGACGCCGACGCCGCGTCCGCCTGCATCATCCTGGAACAGTTCCTGAGGAGCCTGCCTTGACCCCACCCGATGCCGAAGCGCTCTACGCGCAACTGCTCACGCGCGTGCGGGCCGTGCTGGAGGCCGAGCCCGCGACGCGGCTCGTGGGCATCGCCACCGGCGGCGCCTGGATCGCCGAGCGCCTGCACGCCGACCTGAAACAGCCCGGCGCCTGCGGCGTGGTCTCGTCCGTCATGCACCGCGACGACTTCGCGCGCCGTGGCCTGGCCAGCAGCGTGCAGACCCGGCTGCCCTTCGAGGTGGACGGCGCGAGCCTGCTGCTGATCGACGACGTGCTCTACACCGGCCGCACGCTGCGCGCCGTGCTCAACGAGCTCTTCGACCACGGCCGCCCCGCGAGCGTGCGCCTGGCCGTGCTGGTCGATCGCGGCGGACGCCAGCTGCCGATCGAGGCGCAGCTGAGCATGGCGCGTGTCGAGGTGCCCGCCGGCCAGTCGCTCGAACTCGCGCGCGACGGCGACGGCCGCCTGCGCTTCGTGCTGGAAAGCCAAACATGACCCCCGCCCGCAACCCCCAGCTCAACAAGAACGGCGAGCTCATCCACCTGCTCTCCACCGAAGGCCTGTCGCGCGACATCCTCACGCACATCCTGGACACCGCGGCCAGCTTCACCAGCGTGAGCAACCGCGAGGTGAAGAAGGTGCCGCTGCTGCGCGGCAAGAGCGTGTTCAACCTGTTCTTCGAGAACAGCACACGCACGCGCACCACCTTCGAGATCGCGGCCACTCGGCTGTCGGCCGACGTCATCAACCTCGACATCGCGCGCAGCTCCACCGCCAAGGGCGAGTCGCTGCTCGACACCATCGCCAACCTCAGCGCCATGGCGGCCGACATCTTCGTCGTGCGCCACAGCGAATCGGGCGCGCCCTACCTCATCGCACAGCACGTGGCCCCGCACGTGCACGTGGTCAACGCGGGCGACGGGCGCCACGCGCACCCCACGCAGGGCCTGCTCGACATGTACACCATCCGCCACTACAAGCGGGACTTCACGCAGCTGTCGGTGGCCATCGTGGGCGACGTGCTGCACTCGCGCGTGGCGCGCTCCGACATCCACGCCCTCACCACCCTGGGCTGCCCCGACGTGCGCGTGGTCGGCCCGCGCACCCTGGTGCCGAGCGATCTCTCGCACATGGGCGTGCGCGTGTGCCACACGCTCGAAGAGGGCATCAAGGGCTGCGACGTGGTCATCACCCTGCGCCTGCAGAACGAGCGCATGAGCGGCGCGCTGCTGCCCTCCAGCCAGGAGTACTTCAAGAGCTTCGGCCTCACGCCCGAGCGCCTGAAGTGGGCCAAGCCCGACGCCATCGTCATGCACCCGGGGCCCATCAACCGCGGCGTGGAGATCGACTCCGCCGTGGTGGACGGTCCGCAGAGCGTGATCCTGCCGCAGGTCACCTTCGGCATCGCCGTGCGCATGGCGGTGATGTCCATCGTCGCGGGCAACGAAGCGTGAGCACGCCCGCGCCCGACCCCGACACGCGCTTCTGGAGCCCGGCCCTGCGCGGGCTGAGCGCCTACACGCCCGGCGAGCAGCCGCAGGGCACGGGCTGGATCAAGCTCAACACCAACGAATGCCCCTACCCGCCCTCGCCGCTGGCGCTGCGGCGCATGGCCGAGGCGGTGGACGAGCGGCTGCGCCTCTACCCCGATCCCTCGGCGCTGGCGCTGCGCCAGACCATCGCCGCGCAGCACGGGCTGCGGGTGGAGCAGGTCTTCGTGGGCAACGGCTCGGACGAGGTGCTGGCGCACGCCTTCATGGGCCTGCTGCGCCACGGCCGGCCGGTGCTGGTGCCGGACGTCAGCTACTCCTTCTACCCGGTCTACTGCGCGCTCTACGGCGTGGCCTGCCAGCCCGTGCCCCTGGACGCCGATTTCCGCGTGCGGGTGGCCGACTACCTGCAGCCCAACGGTGGCATCGTGCTGCCCAACCCGAACGCGCCCACCGGCATCGCGCTGCCCCTGGACGAGATCCGCTGGCTGCTGCAGCACAACCCCGATTCGGTGCTGGTGGTGGACGAGGCTTACGTGGACTTCGGCGCGCAGAGCGCCGTGTCGCTCATCGACGAGTTTCCCCAGCTGCTGGTGGTGCAGACCTTGTCCAAGTCGCGCGCGCTCGCGGGCCTGCGCGTGGGTTTCGCCCTGGGCCACGCCGACCTGATCCGGGCGCTGAGCACCGTCAAGGACAGCTTCAACTCCTACCCGCTGGACCGCGTGGCGCTGGCCGGCGCGCAGGCCGCGCTGGAGGACCAGGCGCACTTCGCCTCGCTCACGCGGCGCATCGTCGACAGCCGCGAATGGCTCGCGCGCGAGCTGCAGGCCCTGGGCTTTCACTGCCTGCCCTCGAGCGCGAACTTCCTGCTCGCGCGGCACCCGCGCCACGGCGCGGCCCGGCTGCAGCAGGACCTGCGAGAGCGCCGCATCCTGGTGCGCCACTTCAGCCAGCCGCGCATCGCCGAGCACCTGCGCATCACCATCGGCTCGCCGGCCGAATGCGAGGCCCTGGTGGCCGCGCTGCGCGAGCTGATCGATCCCGTCCGGCACCGCGATTCCAAGGTGACACCCGCATGAAAATCCTGATCCAGAACGGCCGCGTGATCGACCCGGCCAGCGGCCGCGACGAGATGGCCGACGTCGCCATCGCCGCCGGGCGCATCATCGCCATCGGCCGCGTCGCCGCCGACTTCCACCCGGCGCGCACCATCGACGCCGGTGGCTGCGTGGTCGCGCCGGGCCTGGTGGACCTGTCCGTGCGCCTGAAGGAGCCCGGCCAGGAGCACGCCGGCATGCTGGAGAGCGAGACCGCGGCGGCGGTGGCCGGCGGCGTCACCTCGCTGGTCTGCCCGCCCGACACCGAGCCCGTGCTCGACGAGCCCGGCCTGGTGGACATGCTCAAGTTCCGCGCCGAGAAGCTGCACCGTTCGCGCGTCTTCCCGCTCGGCGCGCTCACGCGCGGCCTGGCCGGCGAGGTGCTGACCGAGATGGCCGAGCTCACCGAGGCCGGCTGCGTGGGCTTCGGCCAGGCCGAAACCACCATCCAGAACACCCAGGTGCTGCTGCGCGCGCTGCAGTACGCGGCCACATTCGGCTACACCGTGTGGCTGCGCCCGCAGGACCTGTGGCTGGGCAAGGGCGTGGCCGCCAGCGGCCCGCTGGCCACGCGCCTGGGCCTGGCCGGCGTGCCCGTCGCGGCGGAGACCATCGCGCTGCACACGCTGTTCGAGCTGATGCGCGCCACCAAGGGCGGTGCGCGCGTGCACCTGTGCCGCCTCAGCAGCGCGGCCGGCGTGGACCTGGTGCGCGCCGCCAAGGCCGAGGGACTGCCCGTCAGCTGCGACGTGAGCGTGCACAACCTGCACCTCACCGACGTGGACATCGGCTTCTACGACAGCCGCTTTCGCCTGCAGCCGCCGCTGCGCCAGCAGCGCGACCGCGACGCCCTGCGCGCCGGCCTGGCGGACGGCACCATCGACGCGCTGGTGTCGGACCACAACCCGGTGGACAGCGACGCCAAGACCCTGCCGTTCGCCGAGGCCGAGCCCGGCGCCAGCGCGGTGGAGCTGCTGCTGGGCCTGGCCTGCACCTGGGCGCAGCAGGACGGCCTGGGCCTGATGCAGGCGCTGGCGGTGCTCACGCACGGCCCACAGCGCGTGCTGGGCGCCAGCCTGGGCACGCTGCAGGCCAGCGTGGGCCAGCTCGCCGTGGGCGGCGCGGCCGACGTGCTGGTCTTCCACCCCGACGCGCCCTGGACCGTGTCGCCCGCGGCCCTGCGCAGCCAGGGCCGGCACACACCGTTCGAAGGCCACGAGATGCCGGTGTCGGTGCGCGCCACGCTGGTGGGCGGGCAGATCGCGCACGCGGCCGAGGGCGTGGCGGCGCCGGCGTGAACGCGCCGCACGGCCAGGCCGGGGGCGTGCGCCTCCGGGGAGGGCAGCTGCGCGCGGCCTGGCGCGCCCTGCGCGCCGTGCTGCACGTGCTGCACGGCCTATGGATCATCCGCAGCGAGTTCGGCCGCCTCACGCACGCGCAGAGCCAGCTCATCGTGCGCGAGTGGTCGCGCCGCATGCTGGCCATCATGGGCGTCGCGCTCGACGTGCAAGGCCAGCCGCCCGCGCGCGGCGCGGTGCTGATGGTGGCCAACCACATCTCCTGGCTCGACATCCTGGTGATGAACGCCGCGCACCCGAGCCGCTTCGTGTCCAAGGCCGACGTGCAGCGCTGGCCGCTGCTGGGCTCGCTCATCACCGGCGCGGGCACGCTCTACATTGAGCGCGAGAGCCGGCGCGATGCGCTGCGCGTGGTGCACCGCATGGCCGAGCGGCTGCGAGAGGGCGAGACCGTCTCGGTGTTTCCCGAAGGCACCACGGGCGACGGCGCCCAGCTGCTGCCTTTCCACGCCAACCTGCTGCAGGCCGCGATATCGGCCAGCGCGCCGGTGCAGCCGGTGGCGTTGCGCTACCTGGAACGCAGCAGTGGCCAGCCGCACCCGGGCCCGGTGTTCATCGGCGACGACACCCTGGTCGCGTCGGTGTGGCGCACGCTGCGCTCGGACACGGTGCGCGCCGTGGTGCGCTACGGCACACCGCAGCGCGCCGGCGCGCGCGACCGCCGCGCCTGGTCCGAGGCGCTGCGCGCCGAGGTGCAGGCCGAGTTCGACGCGGCGCGCTGAGCGGGCCCGCGGGCCGGATCAGGGGGCGGAGGCCTCGGCCGCCGGCGCGGCCCGCAGCCGCCGGTACAGCAGCCCGCGCGACACGCCCAGCTGGCGCGCGGCGCGCGCGATGTTGCCGCCGCAGGCCGCCAGCGTTTCGGAGATCACGCGGTCGCGGTGGTCGTCCAGCGTGGACGAGGGCGCGGTGTCGGCGATCGGCGCGTCGGGCGCGGCCTCGTCGGCCGCGGACGGCGGCCCGGCGGTGGCCACGGCGCGGTTGAAGTCCACACCGTCGGCGCTGCCGATGTGGGCGCGCACCCAGACCGTGAGCCCATTGGGCAGCCGCAGCGCGCGCGGTTCGCGGGCGCGGTGCAAAGCCAGCAGTTCCTCGAAGGCCAGGCCGAACACGGTGTCCACGGGCGGGTGGGCCAGGGCGTTGGCGCCGGTCAGGCGCTGCGCCACCGGGTTGAGCCAGGCCAGCTGGCCGCTCACGTCGATGCCGGCCAGGCCTTCCAGCGGCGTGCCCAGCACGCGCGGGCTGGCCTGGAACTGCAACACCAGGTGCGCGGGTGATTGCAGTCGCAGCAGCCGGTTTTCGATGGTGCTGGCGTAGAGCGCCACCAGGCCGGCGGCGTCGAAGCCGAAGGGCGAGCCTTCGATGGACAGGTCCAGCACGCCGGCCAGGCGGCCGTGCACGTCGCGGATGGGCGCGGCCGCGCAGTGCAGGGTCTGCAGCATCTCGTGGAAGTGCTCGGCGCCCTGCACGGTGCAGGCGCTGGCCGCGCGCGCCACGATGCCCGGCGCGGTGGTGCCGATCTCGCCCTCGGCCAGGTTCACGCCCACGCGGCTGCCCGCGTCCAGCAGCGGCTGCGGTGCCGTGCCCAGCGGCGCACTGGCGTGGATGACCACGCCCTGGCCGTCGGTGAGCAGCACGCGGCAACTGGTGCCGCCCAGCGCCGCGGCGAGCTGCTGCAGGTCGTCGTTGCCGGCCAGCAGCAGCTGCTGGTTGCGCGTCAGGCAGGCGTGCATGCGGCTGCGCGTCACGGGGTCGAAGCTGACGGCGTGGCGCGGGTTGCGGCGCGTGGCGGTGCAGCGCATCCACGATTGGATGACGGCTTCGTTCACCAGCCCGGTGGGGCGTTCGCCTTCGTCGAAGAACCGCTGCCGCGCGAGCGCTGTGCGCTGCTCGGCGGTCTGGAAGAAGAGGGGGCGGGCGGGCTCGGCCATGGGTCACTGTTGGGGGGCCAGGGCAGTATCGGCGGCGCGCGCGGGCACCGCGCTGCGGGAAATCCCTGCGCCATCCGCCGACTCTGTTCCACCGTGGAACAAAACACTTGAGGGAAATCCCGGGGGTGTCGGGCGACGGCCGGCTGCGGAACATGGCCGTCGCGGCATCCGTGTTCCGGGGGGATGCGCGAGCCTTGCCACCGACCCCACACGCCGGCCCGGACCGGCACATCAGGAGACAACATGAGCACCTATTCGCTCACCGCCCGCGCCGCCGTCGGCCTGGCGCTGCTGCTGGGCGCCGCGCTCGGCGCGCAGGCCCAGCAGGCGACAGTCAAGGGATCGGCCGCGCACATCAGCGCGGTCACGAAGAAGGTCGACGGCGCCTTCGTGCGCAGCAACGCGCGCGCCACGCCCGACTGGCCCAGCCACGGCCTGGACTACGCCGAGACCCGGCACTCCAGGCTCGACCAGGTGAACACCGGCAACGTGAAGGACCTGGGCCTGGTCTGGTCCTACAACCTGGAATCCACGCGCGGGGTGGAGGCCACGCCGCTGGTGGTGGACGGCATCATGTACGTCACCGCCTCGTGGAGCGTGGTGCACGCCATCGACGTGCGCACCGGCAAGCGCATCTGGTCCTACGACCCGCAGGTGCCGCGCGAGGGTGGTTTCAAGGGCTGCTGCGACGTGGTCAACCGCGGCGTCGCCCTGTACGAGGGCAAGGTCTTCGTGGCCTCCTACGATGGCCGCCTGGTGGCGCTGGACGCGGCCACGGGCCAGAAGGTGTGGGAGAAGGACACCATCATCGACCGCAAGTTCAGCTACACCATCACCGGCGCGCCGCGCGTGGTCAAGGGCAAGGTCATCATCGGCAACGGCGGCGCCGAGTACGGCGTGCGCGGCTATGTCACGGCCTACGACGCCAAGACCGGCGAGCAGAAGTGGCGCTGGTTCACCGTGCCGGGCGACCCGTCCAAGCCCTTCGAGGACGAGTCCATGGCCAAGGCCGCCAAGACCTGGGACCCGGCCGGCAAGTGGTGGGAGGCGGGCGGCGGCGGCACGGCCTGGGACGCCATGGCCTTCGACCCCGAGCTGAACCTGCTCTACATCGGCACCGGCAACGGCTCGCCCTGGGCGCGCAGCAAGCGCAGTCCGGCCGGCGGCGACAACCTGTACCTGGCGTCCATCGTCGCGCTCAACCCGGACACCGGCAAGTACGTCTGGCACTACCAGGAAACGCCCGGCGACAACTGGGACTTCACCTCCACCCAGCCCATGATCCTGGCCGACCTCACGCTGGACGGCAAGAAGCGCAAGGTGGTGATGCACGCGCCCAAGAACGGCTTCTTCTTCATCATCGACCGCACCAACGGCAAGTTCATCTCGGCCAAGAATTTCGTCGACGTGAACTGGGCCACGGGCTACGACAAGAACGGCCGCCCGATCGAGACCGACATCGCGCGCACGGCCGACCGCCCGCGCGAGATCATCCCCAGCGCCTTCGGCGCGCGCAACTGGCATTCCATGTCCTTCAACCCCAAGACCGGCCTGGTCTACATGCCGGTGCAGGGCGTGCCGCTCACGCTCATGGACAACAAGAACTGGAACTTCAACGGCGTGCGTCCGGGCGAGCCGCACAGCAACATGGGCTGGAACCTGGCCACCTTCGCCAACGTGGAGCCGCCGTCCAGCAAGCCCTTTGGCCGCCTGGTGGCCTGGGACCCGGTGAAGCAGCAGGCGCGCTGGACGGTGGAGCACGTCTCGCCCTGGAACGGCGGCACGCTCACCACGGCCGGCAACCTGGTGTTCCAGGGCACGGCCGACGGCCGCTTCGTGGCCTACAACGCCGCCAGCGGCGAGAAGCTGTGGGAGACGCCCACCGGCACCGGCGTGGTGGCCGCGCCCACCACCTATCTGGTGGACGGCAAGCAGTACGTCTCCATTGCCGTGGGCTGGGGCGGCGTGTATGGCCTGGCGCAGCGCGCCACCGAGCGCCAGGGCCCGGGCACGGTCTACACCTTCGCCGTGGGCGGCAAGGCGCCGGCGCCGGACTTCGTGGCCTACCGCCTGGGCCAGCTCGTGCAAGGCGTGAAGTACGACCCGGCCCACGTGCCCGAGGGCACCGCGCTGTACGTGAGCAACTGCGTGTTCTGCCACGGCGTGCCGGGCGTGGACCGCGGCGGCAACATCCCCAACCTGGGCTACATGGACTCGGCCTTCATCGACAACCTGGACAAGTTCGTCTTCAAGGGCCCGGCCATGGCGCGCGGCATGCCCGACTTCACGGGCAAGCTCACGCCGGACGACGTGCAGAAGATCAAGGCCTTCATCCAGGGCACGGCCGACGCCATACGTCCGAAGAAATAGCGCAGCAACCCCCGCCGCGCTTCGCGCGCCCCCCTCGAGGGGGGCGGGCACCTGAGGCCCGGCCCAGCCGGTTCCTCGGTGCCTCGGCCGTGGGTGGCGGGTGGGCGCCCGTTCAGCGCTTGCTTCGGCTGAGCATCAGCTCGGTGCTGGCCTTGCGGTCGGCGTTGAGCTTCTGCACCGTGGGCCGCTCGCCCAGGCGCTTGAGGTAGTCGCGCACGGGCAGCTCGGCCAGGAAGTCGCGGCCGTAGATGATCTTGGTGGCGCTGCTCACCAGCGGCAGGTGCACCGCGCCCGCGCAGTCGGCCAGGGTGAACGTCGGGCCCGCGAGGAAGGGCGAGAAGCTGGCGAGCTTCGCGAAGCCCGCGATGTTCTTCTCCAGCTGCGGCGCGATCTTCTCTTTCGCGCTGTCGCTGACCTTGCCGCCGAAGAAGGCCTCGGGGTAGAGGTTGCGCGCCACCAGTTCCAGGTGCAGCTCCAGATAGCGCACGAGCTCGCGCACCTTGGCGGCCGCGAAGGCGTCGGCCGGCAGCAGCGGCGGATGCGGGTAGGCGTCCTCCAGGTACTCCAGGATCACGGTCGACTCCGACAGCGCGCCCTGGTCGGTCTTGAGGTAGGGCACCTTGCCCAGCGGGCTGCAGCTGGGGTCGGTCTCGCCGATCCAGGCCAGTTCTTCCTCGAAGGGGACACCCTTTTCCAGCAGGGCGAGCCGGACCTTGTTGTAGTAGTTGCTGGCCGCGAAGCCGCAGAGCTTGAGCATGGGCGATGTCTCCGGTGGTCGTTCGAAACGGGCGATCGTGGCCCCGATGCCGGGGGGGCGCAAGGCCCCGGGCGTCGCGGGCGGGACCCCCACCCGTAGAATCCCGCCCCATGTTCCTGCACCGCTGGCCGCGCCGCCTCACCGCGTGGATCGCCCTCCTGGCGGTCTGCTTCGGTGCCTTCGCGCCCGTGCTGTCGCAGGCCGCGCTGCAGGCGCGCGGGCCCGACGCCGGCCACTGGGTGCAGATCTGCAGCGCCAGCGGCATCACCTGGGTGCGCGCCGACGCCGGCGACAGCGCCGACGGCCACGCGCCCGAGGCCGCGCTGACCTGCCCCTGGGGCGCCATCAGCGCGGGCGCGGGCCTGCCGCCCGCGCCCGCGCTGGCCTTGCCCGAGGCGGCGCCTCAGCCCGTGCCGCTGGCCCAGGCGCAGCGCGGGCAGGACGCGCCGGCCACGGCCCACGCGCCGGCGCGCGCGCCACCCCGGGGCATCTGAATCCCTTCCCGCACGGCGCGCCGCTTCGGCCCGCGCCGTGTCCTCCCCATTGCCGATTCGGATTCCCCATGAAACACCTGTTCATCGCCTCTTCCTTCGCCATCGCCGCCACCGCCTGGGCCCAGACGCCCGTGCAGGTGCAGGACGCCTGGACGCGCGCCACCGTCGGCGCGCAGTCGTCCACCGGCGCCTTCATGAAGCTCACCGCGCCGCAGGCCACGCGCCTGGTGGAGGTGCGCTCGCCGGCCGCCGGCATCGTCGAGGTGCACGAGATGAAGCTCGAGGGCGATGTGATGCGCATGCGCGCCGTCACCGCGCTGCCGCTGCCCGCGGGCCAGACCGTGGAGCTCAAGCCCGGCGGCTACCACGTGATGATGATGGACCTCAAGGCGCCCGTGAAAGCGGGTGACGCGGTGCCCCTGACGCTGGTGTTCGAAGGCGCCGACGGCCAGCGCCAGACCCAGGACGTGAAGGCCACGGCCCGCGCCATGGCGCCCATGCCGGCAGCGCCCGCGGGCGCTGGCCATGGCAGTGGCCACGGCAAGCACTGAGCGCCGCCGCCGAGGTTTCTTCCCCATGTCTTTCTCGCCCGATACCCCGGGCGCGGACGCGCCTGCGCGTGTCCGCGCCGACCTGCGCGCCATCGCCTGGCGCTGGCACGCCATCGCCGGCCTGCTGGTGATGCCCTTTCTGCTCACGCTCGCCCTCACCGGCGCCGTGATGGTGTTCTACACCGGCTTCCAGACCCGCCTGGGCGCCGATCCGCGCGTGGAACCGCTGCCCCTTGCCCAGCCGGTGAGCGCGCAGGCGCTCGCCGCGATGGTGGAGGTGCCCGACGGCCGCCTGCGCAGCTACGTCGCGCCGCGCGCGCCCGACCGCGCCGCCTGGTTCGTCATCGAACGCGGCGAGCAGACCCTCGCGGCCGCGGTCGACCCTTACCGCGCCACCGTGCTGCGCTGGGTGGACAAGGGCGACACGCCCTTCGCCTGGGCCCAGCGCATCCACGGCACCCTGCTCATGGGTGAGTGGGGCGACCGCCTGATCGAGATCGCGGCCTGGGCCATGCTGGTCATGCTGCTGACCGGTCTGGTGCTGTGGTGGCCGCGTGGCGGGCTCGGCTGGCGCTCGCGCCTGTGGCCCGACGCGCGCCTGCGCGGCCTGGGCTGGTGGCGCTCGCTGCACGGCAGCCTGGGGCTGGGCACCGGGGCCGTTCTGCTGGCCTTCCTGCTCACGGGCCTCACCTGGACCGGGGTGACCGGCGAGCGCTGGCTGCAGGCCTGGGGCAGCTTCCCCGCCGAGCAGTGGGACGCCGTGCCCCTGTCCGGCGAGCCGCACGCGGCGCTGAACACCGCCGGCCTTCAGGAAGTGCCCTGGGGCCTGGCCCAGACGCCGCTGCCGGCCTCCGGCTCCGCCGCCGGGCGCGATGGCCTGTCCGCGCGCACGCCGGTGGACCTCGACAGCGTCGCCGCTTTCGCGAAGCGAGAGGGCTTCCAGGGCCAGCACCAGATCGCGGTGCCACGCGATCCGCGCGGCGTCTACACCGTCTCGGCCAGCACCATGAGCGGCGACCTCGGCCAGCCCACGGGCGACCGCACCGTGCACCTGGACCGCCACAGCGGGCGCGTGCTGGCGGACATCCGCTTCGGCGACTACGGCGCCATGGCCAAGACCATGGCGGTGGCCATCGCCCTGCACCAGGGCGACATGGGCCTGTGGAACGCGCTGCTCAACCTGGCCGCCTGCGCGGCCGTGGTGCTGCTGTGCGTGGCCGGGGTGGCGATGTGGTGGCTGCGGCGGCCGGGCCGCGCGCGCCCCGGCTGATCAGCCGGGCGTGAGCGGCACGCCGGGCGAGCGGTGCACGCCCGGCGCGGGCGGCGAGGAAGCCGAGCCGCCGCGCTCGAAGGTGACCACATGGTCCACCTCGGCGCGGATGCCGATCCACTCGCCCACCGCGTGGTTGTGGTGCGAGGGCACGTGGGTCATGAGCGTCTCGCCGCTGGCCAGGCGCAGGGTGTAGAGGAACTCGGAGCCCCGGAAGGCCTTGCGAACGATCTGCGCCTTCACGGGCGCCGCGTCGTCGTGCACGATGTCGTCGGCGCGCAGCAGCACGTCGCACAGCCCGGCCTCGTAGGCATTGGGCAGCGGGCATTCTTCCATGTCCTGCAGGGCCCCCAGCGGCGTCTGCACAGCCACCTGGCCGCCGTTCTGCAGGATCTGCGCGGGCGCGAAGACGCCGTGGCCGATGAACTCGGCCACGAAGCGCGTGGCCGGGCGGTGGTAGAGCGCGTAGGCCTCGTCCCACTGGTGCAGCCGGCCTTCGTGCATCACGCCAATGCGGTCGCCGATGGCGAAGGCCTCCAGCTGGTCGTGGGTGACGAACAGCGCTGTGGCGTTGGCGGCCTTCAGGATGCCGCGCACCTCGTGCGCGAGCCGCTCGCGCAGGTCCACGTCGAGGTTGGAGAAGGGCTCGTCGAGCAGCAGCAGGCGCGGGTTGGGCGCCAGCGCGCGCGCCAGCGCCACGCGCTGCTGCTGGCCACCCGACAACTCGTGTGGGTGGCGCGCGCGCAGGCCCTCCAGGCCCACCAGGCGCAGCACCTCAACCACGCGCGCCTCGCGCTGGGCGCGTGGCATCTGGTGGATGCCGAAGGCCACATTGGCCGCCACGTCCAGGTGCGGGAACAGCGCGTAGTCCTGGAACACCATGCCGATGCGCCGGTGCTCGGGCGGCAGGTGGTGGCCGGGACTGCTCACGGTCTCGCCGTCGAGCACGATCTCGCCGCCCTGCGCGCGCTCCAGGCCGGCCACCGCGCGCAGCAGCGTGGTCTTGCCGCAGCCCGAGGGGCCGATCAGCACGCCGATCTCGCCCGCCGCCAGGCCGAAGCTCACGCCATCGACGGCCGGGTGTGGCGCGCCGGCGTAGCGCACCTGGAGTTGCGAGACCTTCAGGAACATGGGGCCCATTGTAGATGTCTACAATTCTCATTTGCGTTGGTGCGGTCGATCCTTTGGGCCGCGGCGCCCCAAAAGAACCTTCCATGCCGCGCTGGCCCGCTCAGGTGCTCTTGTTGCTGCTGGCCGCCGCGCTGGTGCTGCCGGTGTTCGCGCTCGCCGCCTCCTGGTTCGGCTTCGATGCCGCCGCCCGGGACGTGCTCTCGCAGATGGCGCAGACCGTGCTGCCCGAGTACACGCTCACCTCGCTGCTGCTGTGCGCGAGCGTGGCGCTGGGGGTGGCGCTGGTGGGCGTGCTCACGGCCAGCGCGGTCACCCTGTTCGACTTTCCCGGCCGGCGCAGCTTCGAATGGGCGCTGCTGCTGCCGCTGGCCATGCCGGCCTATGTGGTGGCCTATGCCTACACCGACTTCCTGCAGTTCAGCGGCCCGCTGCAGACCTGGATGCGCTCGTCCTTCGGTCTGAGTGGCCGCCTGCTGCCCGAGGTGCGCAGCACGGGTGGCGCGGTCTGGGTCTTCACCTTCACGCTCTATCCCTACGTGTACCTGCTGGCGCGCACCGCGCTGGCCGAGCGCGCCGCGCAACTGATGGAGGCCGCGCGCTTGCTGGGCGCGCCGTTGGGCCGGCGCATCCGCACCGTGGCGCTGCCGCTGGCGCGCCCGGCCGTGGCGGCCGGCGTGGCGCTGGCGCTGATGGAAACCCTGGCCGACTTCGGCGTGGCCAGCTACTTCGGCATCCAGACCTTCACCGCCGGTGTCTACAAGGCCTGGCTGGTGATGGACAACCGCCTGGCCGCCGCGCAGCTGGCCACGCTGCTGCTGCTCACCGTGGCCGCGCTGCTGTGGGTGGAGCAGCGCGCGCAGCGGCGCATGCGCTTCGCCACCTTGCGCGGCCAGCGCGCCGGCAGCGCCGAGGCGCAGCCCGTGCGCCTGCGCGGCGGGCGTGCCGCGCTGGCGGTGGGGGTGTGCGCGCTGCCGGTGCTGGCCGGCTTCGTGCTGCCGGTGCTGTTCATGCTGCACCCGCTCATCGGTGGCTGGGACGTGCTGCCCTGGGGCCAGTTCCAGCAGTGGGCGCGCAACAGCGTGTGGCTGGCGGGCCTGTCGGCCGCGCTGGCGGTGCTGATCGCGCTGGCGCTGGGTTTCTCGGTGCGCGCGCGGCCCTCGGGACTCACGCGCGGCGTCTCGCAGCTGGTGAGCCTGGGCTACGCCATCCCGGGCGCGGTCATTGTGGTGGGCCTGCTGCTGCCGGTGGGCTGGGTGCAGGAGCGCTGGCCCGAGGCCGGCGTGGGCTACTGGGTCACGGCCACGGCGCTGGGCATCGTCTGGGCGTACCTGGTGCGCTTCACGGCGGTGGCCTTGCAGTCGGTGCAGGCCGGCTACGCCCGCATCCCCGCCAGCCTGGACGACTCCGCCCGCATGCTGGGCACCACCGGCGCGGCGCTGGCCAGGCGCGTGCACTGGCCGCTGCTGCGGCGCGCCACGGCGGCGGCCGCGCTGCTGGTGTTCGTGGACGTGATGAAGGAGCTGCCCGCCACCCTGGTGCTGCGGCCTTTCAACAGCGACACCCTGGCCGTGGTGACTTACAACCTGGCGCGCGACGAGCGCCTGGGCGAGGCCGCGCTGCCCGCGCTGGCCCTGGTGCTGGTGGGCTTGATCCCGGTGATCCTGCTCAGCCGCACGCTGCGCGGCAAGTGAAACACCCCGCCGCGCGCCGGCGTAAGCACTTGTATGCCTCCTTGTGCGCCGTTGCGCGTGCTGCTTCAATGCCGCGCATGGAACCGCTACCCCCCCACCCCATGCCCGGCCGCCGCCAGCTCCTGGCGCTGGGCGCTGCCACCGGCGCCGCCGCGCTCATGGCCGGCTGCTCCGTGTGGCCCTCGCTGCCCGTGCCGGGCCGACAGGCGCCGGCCGCCGATCCGGCCTACCGCCGCACCGCCGCCAGCCACCTCTATCGCCGCTACCCGCAGCGCATCTACCCAGGCAAGCTGCCGCCCATGCTGTACGCCATCGGTGTGCTGGAGGTGGTGGTCGAAGGCAATGGGCGCGTCGGCTCCTTCAAGTGGCTTCGCTCGCCCACGCACGCGCCCGAGGTGGTGGCGCAGATCGAGCGCCTGGTGCGCGACGCCGCACCCTTTCCTTCGCCGGGCAGCCGCACCAGCTACATCGACACCTGGCTCTGGGACCGCAGCGGGCGTTTCCAGCTCGACACGCTGAGCGAAGGCCAGCTGCAGGGCTGAACCGATCCCCCTCGCCGCAGGCCCTACCATCGCCTCCCATGGCGATGAACTGGGCCTGGATCGGTCTTTTCACGGTGGCCTTCGCCACCGCCCTGGTGCGCTGGGCGCTGGGCGAGGACGGCATCCTCCCCGCGCTGCTCGGCGCGCTGTTCGACGGCGCGCGCTCGGGCTTCGAGATATCGCTCGGCCTGGCCGGCGTGATGGCGCTGTGGCTGGGCCTGATGCGCGTGGGTGAGCGCGCGGGAATGATCGAACTGCTGGCGCGCCTGGCCGGTCCGCTGCTGCGCCGCCTGTTCCCCGAGGTCCCGCAAGGCCACCCGGCGCAGGGCGCCATGACCATGAACATCTCGGCCAACCTGCTGGGCCTGGACAACGCCGCCACGCCGCTGGGCCTGAAGGCCATGCGCGAACTGCAATCGCTCAACACCGAGCCCGCCGGCACCGCCAGCCACGCGCAGATCATGTTCGTGGTGATGAACACGGCCGGGCTCACGCTCATTCCCACCTCGGTGATCGCCATCCGCCAGAGCGTGGCGCTCAAGCAGGGCCTGGGCGCGGACTTCAACGCGGCCGACATCTTCCTGCCCACGCTGCTGGCCACCTTCATCGCCCTGCTGGCCGGCGTGCTGGCGGTGGCCGTGTGCCAGCGCCTGCCGCTGTGGCGCGCGCGTTTCCTGCTGCCCGTGCTGGTGGTGGGCGGCCTGCTGGCGGCCGCCGTGGCGGGCATGGCCCGCCTGCCGGCCGATCAGGCCGCGCGTTTCGCGGGGACCACGGGCGCGGCCGTGATCCTGGGCGTGGTGATGCTCTTCCTGCTGGCGGGCGCGTGGCGGCGCGTGAACGTCTACGAGGCCTTCATCGACGGCGCCAAGGACGGCTTCGGCGTGGCCATTCAGATCGTGCCCTACCTGATTGCCATCCTGGTCGCCGTGGGCCTGTTCCGCGCGGCGGGCTGCATGGACTTCCTGCTCGCGGGCATCGGCGCCGGGGTGTCGGCCCTGGGCCTGGACACCGACTTCCTGCCCGCGCTGCCCGTCGGCCTGATGAAGGTCTTCTCGGGCGCGGGCGCGCGTGGGCTGATGATCGACGTGATGCAGGTGCACGGCGTGGACTCCTTCGCCGGGCGCCTGGCGGCCATCGTGCAGGGGTCCACCGAGACCACGTTCTACGTGCTCGCGGTGTACTTCGGCAGCGTGGGCGTGCAGCGCACGCGCTACGCGCTGGCGTGCGCGCTGTTCGCCGACGCGGTGGGGCTGGTGGCGGCCATCGCCATCGGCTACGCGATGCTGCGCTGAGCCGGCCCCGGCCGCTTCAGGGCTGCTTGAAGTTCTTCGGCCCGCCGTTGACGCCCCAGGGCGTGCCGAAGCGGTCGGTGACCATGCCGAAGGTCTGCGCCCAGAAGGTCTCGCTCAGGGGCATGGTGACGTTGCCGCCCTCGCTGAGCGCCTGGAACACGCGCTGCGCCTCGGCGGTCGTGTCGAAGCTGATGGCCATCATGGCGCCCGCGATGCCCTTGAACTCCATGCCGGGCGGCGTGTCGCCGGCCATGATCGTGAAGCCGGGGTGCACCAGATGGGCGTGCATCACCAGCTTCTCGGCGCCCGGCGCGCACGGGCCCATCTCGGGCGGCATGTCACCGTAGGTGAGCAGCGTTTCCAGCTTCGCGCCGAACAGCTTGGCGTAGAAGTTCATGGCTTCGGTGCAGTTGCCGTTGTAGGACAGGTAGGGGCTGAGCGAGGTCATGCGGGGTCTCCGGTTGAGGGGTGATGAAGGCGGGGAATGGCCCCGGCAGGCTTCATGCCCACGACGGATGGGGGCGCGGCGTTTCGACACCGGCGCGGGGGCGGGCCGACGAACGGTGCGGGAGGGGGGGAGGGGCCGGGAAGAGGGGTGGCGCCTCCGGCAGGAATCGAACCTGCATCTAGCGCTTAGGAGGCGCTCGTTCTATCCATTGAACTACGGCGGCGCGGGGAGCAGCGATTGTATCGGCGGGGTCCGCCCCGCCTGGTCGTGCGCAAGGCCTAGTCGTAGCGCAGCGTGAAGATCAGGTCGATGGCGTTTTCGCTGCCCGCGCGGGCGCGCACGGTCACGCGGCGCGAGACGTCGTAGAACATGGACACCGTGCTCAGCGTGCCCGCCAGGCTGCGCTCGTAGCTGAGGTACAGGTTGTCGGCGATCTGCTTGCCCAGGGTGACGGCGGCCGAGGTGGAGCCGCTGTCGCCGGTGGCGCTGGCGCTGCTGCCGGTGAAGCTCAGCGTGTCCAGGCCCAGGGCCTGGGCCAGGCCGCCATCGAGCGGGCCGCCGTCGCTGCCGGCCAGCAGGGCCAGCGCGGCCTGCTGCAGCACAGCGGCTTCGGCGCCGGCGCCGCTGGCCGGGCGGCCCAGCACCAGGTAGGCCAGCTTCTCGCTGTCGGGCATCTCGGGGTCGGAGAACAGGCGCACGCGCGGCGCCTGGGCCGTGCCGGTGATCTGCACGCCCACACGCTGTGCGGTGTTGGGGCGCACGGCGGTGATGTCGAGCAAGGGGTTGTCGTAGGCGCCGGCGAAGCCCAGCACGCCGGACTCGATGGCGAGCTGCTGGCCGTAGGCGCGGTAGGTGCCGCGCGCGGTGCGCACTTCGCCCACGATGCGCGGCGCCGGGTCGGGCGGGTTGGTGCGGATTTCCAGCTGGCCGGCCAGGCGCGTCTGCAGGCCCTGGCCGCGCAGCTCGAAGGACGGGCCCAGGTCGACGGTGATGCGCACGTCGGGGACCACGGGCACGCCGCCGCGCCGGTCGATGGGGTACTCGGTGCCGCGCACCACCACGTCGTCGCCCAGGCTGGGCGCGGCCTCGTCGGGCAGCACGATGAGGGCCTGGTCGGCGCGCAGCTGGCCGCGCAGCCGCAGGGCCGCGCCCTCCAGGCGCGCGCTGACCTGGCCGCTGACGGTGACGTTGCGGTCCGGGCGCGAGGAGGCGCGCAGCTGCTCGGCGCTCACGTCCAGCGCGATCAGGGGCTCGCGCACGGTGGCGCCGTCGCGCTGCACGCGGCGCCATTCGGCGCTGCCGGTGGCCTGCAGCACGCCGCCGCGCTCGGCGCCGCCGCGGCCTTCGAGGCGGAAGCGCTCGATGACGAGGCGCTCGCCCGCGAGCGTGGCGCGCAGCTCGCCGCCCCGGAACACGATGCCGTCGACCAGCGAGCGCAGGGCCAGGTCCTTGGCCTCCAGCAGGCCGCTGAGCTGTGGCGCGGCGCGGGTGCCGGCGATGTTGAATTCGGCGCCGAGGCTGCCGCGCACGCGCCAGCCCGGCGGTGCCAGCACGCTCCACACGCCCACCTCGGGCAGGCTGGCGCGCACGCGGCCCGACAGCGGCGCGCTCTCGGGCCAGTGCCAGGCGCCGTGTGTGGCGTCGGGCGGGCCCAGCTCGCTGCCCAGTTCGGCCTCGGCCTGGCCGAAGCGCTCGCTGTCCCAGCGCAGGCGCGCGCTGACGCGCCGGCCCTCGGTGCGCAGTTCGAGCTCGGCGGTCTTCACGCCGGCCTGGATGCGGTGCGCGCTGGCGCGTGGATCGTCGAAGGCGCCCAGGGTCTGCACGGCGAGGTCGCCGCCGCGGCGCTGCAGCAGGGCGCTCAGGCGCGGCGGCTCGCTGGCCTGGGCGGGCAGGTTCAGGTCCCAGCGGCCGTCGAACACCAGGTCGCCGCCCAGGCCGGCGCGCGCCAGGGCGCCTTCGGGGTCTTCCTCGCCGAGGGTGAGCGCGTCGGCCCAGGCCAGTGGCAGGCCCTCGAGGCGTCCTCGCGTCTGCAGGGCGCCGCCGCGCCAGATGAGTTGCTCCCAGGCCAGGGTGACGGGCGCGGGCGCGGCGCCGCCGGCGCGCCTGGGCTGGGCGTGCAGGCGGGCGCCGTCGAGCTCGGCGTCGATGGCCTCGCCGCGCGGTTGCCAGCGCGCGCGCAGGGGCGAGTCGCTGGTCAGCGCCCACGACACGGCGCCGCCATTCCCGCCGCTGGCTGCCCGGCCGGCGCCCTGGCCGTTGCCGGCCGGTGTGGCCGACAGCGCGAGCCGGCTCAGGACCAGCTGGCCGCGCCGCGCGTCCAGCGGCCGGCCGATGAAGCCCAGCTCGCCGGCGGTGTCCAGCTCGGCGCGCCAGCCCGAGGCCTCGGCGCGCGTGCGCAGGGCCACGGCCAGGGCCTCGGGCGGACCCTGCACGGTGAGGCGTGTGGCGCCCAATTCCAGGGCCAGGGGGGCGTCGCCACCACGGGCCAGTCGCAGGCGCTCGGTGCCCAGGCTCAGGTCCAGGCGCGGCGCGGCGGCGCGGCCCGGCCCGGGGAAGCCGAAGGCGCCCAGGCCGCCCTGCCAGCGCAGGCGGGCCTGGGCCTGGCCCTCGGCCTGGCCGTCGGCCAGCGCCGCCAGGGCCGGCTTCAGGTGTTCGCCGAGCAGCGGCACCTCGCCCAGGGCGCGCACCCAGGCCAGCAGGCGCGCGCCGTCGGCCAGGTCCAGGTTCAGCTCGCCCTGGCCCTGCGCGTGCGCGAGCAGGCCGCTCCAGCGCGCGCGCAGGCCTGGCAGCGTGGCGTCGAGCGAGCCCTCCGCCAAGGGGCGCGCGGTGTCGATGCGGCCCTGGGCGTTCAGCACGCCGTCGAGCGCGTCCAGGCGTGCCTGGCGCACGGTGAACTGGCCCTGGCCGGGCGTGTCGCCGGGCTGCCAGCGGCCTTGCAGCAGCAGTTCGCGCAGGCGCCAGGCCTCGGCAGCGCTGCGGCGGGGCTGGCGCCCAGCGGGCGCCACGCGGGCGTCGATGTCGATGGCGGGGCGGGCGGCGTTCGGGTCGACGGCGCGGGCGTCGACGCGGGCGTCCAGGGCGGCCGGCGCCAGCGCGCTCCAGGCCAGGGCCGGGTTCAGGCCACTGGCGCGCAGCTGGCCCCGCCAGTCGCCCCAGGCGGAGGCGGCGCCCTCGGCGGGGGCGTCGCGCCGGCCCTCGGCCCGCACGCGGCCACCGGCCACGGCGGCGTCCAGGCGCTCCAGGGTCCAGCGCGCGCCGCTCTGCACCACCTCGGCGTCGATGGACTCCAGCGGCAGCCGGCGCTGGTCCAGCGGGCCGGCCGCTTCGTTGTTCAGTGCCAGGCGCGCGCGCCAGTCGGCGCCGTCGGGTCGGGCCTGGGCGGTGCCGGTGAGCGCGGTGGTGGGGGCCTGGGGCCACAGCAGCGCCAGGTTCAGGCGGAACAGCCGCAGGTCGGCTTCGGCCAGGGGCTGAGGGGCCCAGGGGCGCAGGCGCGCGGTGCCGGCCAGCGTGGGCGTGGCCTCGGTGCGGCCCTGGGGTTCGATCTGCGCGACCAGGTTGAGCGCCGCGTCGGCGCCGGCCAGCGGGCCCTGGGCCGTGGCGCGCGCGCGCAGGTCGAGGCGCCCGCCCTCGGGCACCTCGGCGCGGAGTTCGCCTTCGGCCTGCAGGCGCAGCGGCATGGGCGCCTGCGCGCCCAGCGTGGCCTGGGCGCTGTAGCGGCCCTCGGCCCATTGCAGCGAGCGCAACAGCAGGGTGTGCGCCTGTTCGGTGCCCAGGCCGGGCTCGGCGCGGCCGTAGCGGTAGCGCGCGTCCAGCGCGCGCAGCGCCAGCGGCGCCTGCCCGGGCAGCAGCAACTCGTCCACCGACAGGTTGGCCTCGATGTCGATCGGCAGTACCAGGGACTGCAGGGGCTCGGTGGGCGAGGGCGGTGCGGGCGGGCGCTGGTCGGTCACGCGCACGCGCGCGGCGTGCAGCTCGCTCACCAGCAGGTCGCGGCGCAGCAGGCCAAGCCAGAACAGCCCGCCCAGGCGCAGGCGCAGCCCCTCCGCCTGCACCGACAGCCCGTCCCGCGACCAGCCGAGCGCCTGCACCTGGCCGCCGCCGATGAGGCTGCCGCTCACGCCCTCGGCCTCGATCCGGCCGGCCTCGGGCGCTTTCTCCGCCTGCCAGGCCAGGCCCCAGCGCAGCGCCTGCGCCAGCGAGCCTTCGCTGGCGGCCCAGGCCCCGAGCAGCAGCGCACCGGCCAGCCCGGCGCCGGCGAGCGCGCCGAACAGCCACACCAGGGCGCGGCCGAACCAGCCGGCGGCGCCGGGCCAGCGCGGGGCCGGCGGCGGCGCGACCGGCGGAGGAAGGGGGGGCGGGGGCTCGGCCATCGCCACCTCAGAAAACGAAGCCCACGCTCAGGTGCAGGCGCAGCTTGCGCGGCTGCACGCCATAGGCGATGTCCACCTGCAGCGGGCCCACCGGACTGTTGTAGCGCAGGCCGGTGCCGACACCCCACTGGAAATCGAGGTCGCTCACGCGGTTGGCGACGGCACCGCCGTCGATGAACAGCACGTGCTCGAAGGGCGAGCGCGACACGCCGTCACCCCAGACGGGGCGCTGCCATTCCAGGCTCACCACGGCCTTGTAGCGGCCGGCGAGCACGCTGCCGTCGGGCTGCACCACGCCGATGTCGCGCAGGCCGTAGCCGCGCACCGAGGCGTCGCCGCCGGCGTAGAAGAGCTGGGTGTCGGGCACGGGCGTGGACTGCTCGGCGATCACGGCGCCGCCTTCCAGCCGCAGCGCCAGCCGGCCCAGGCGCGTGGGCGGGCGAGCGGTGGCGCGTTCGCCGGGCACGGTGGAGGGCAGCTCGGCCTCGCGGTCGAGCGGGAAGTAGCCCAGCCAGCGCGCCTGCGTGCGGCCGAAGGGCTTGCGCGTGATGCCCAGGGTGCTGCCCACGCCCAGCTCCACCGCCAGCGCATGGCCGCGGTTGGGCGAGATCGGGTCGTCGAAGCGCTCGCGCGACCAGGCGTAGTTGGCCGTGATGGACGACTCGATGCGGCCCTTGATGCCGCTCAGGCGTTCGCTGTCGGTGAGGGTGCGCGCGCGGTCGTATTGCAGGTACACGCCGCGGTCGTACTCGACGCCGTCCTGCGCCCGGCCGAAGCGCGCGCGCTGGCTGGTGGTCTCGACCTGATTGGTCTCCTGGCGGGCGGCCTGCAGCAGCGAAACCCAGCGCCAGCCCTCCTTGTCCAGCGGCGAGGACCACTCTGTCTTGGCCAGGCTGTCCTGGCGCTCGAAGCGCAGGGTGGACAAGGCGCGCCAGCCGATGCCGGGCAGGCGGTTGTGGATGTGCTCCAGCGACAGGCGCGCGCCGTTGTCGGTGCTGGCGCCGATGCCCAGCACCAGCTTCTGCCGCATCGCCTCGCGCAGCTGCACCTTCACCGGCAGCGCGCCGCCGCCGGCGCCGGGCTCCACGTAGACGAAGGCGGCGTCGTAGTAGCCGCTGTCGAGCAGGCGCTGCTGGGCCTGCTGAAGCAGGGCGAGGTCGTAGTCGCTGCCCGGCGTGAGGCCGGTGAGGCGCACGATGCGCTCGCTCATCTCGCGGTCGTAGCGCTGCGCGCCGTCGATCTCGATGGCGCCGAAGCGCCGGTGCGCGCCGGAGTCGAGCTCCACGTACAGGCGCGCGCTGGCGCTGGCGCCGTCGACGTCGGCCAGGCTGCTGCTGATGCGCCCGCCGGGGTAGCGCTGGGCGGTCAGGCGGCGCAGCGCGGCGGTCTTGGTGCGGTCCCACTGGTCTTGCGTGAAGCGCTGGCCCGCGAGCAGGGCGGCCTCGCGCTGGATCTCCTCGCGCTGCGCCTGGGCCTCGGCGTCGCTGGCGATGTCGCCCAGAAAGCTGATCTGCACGCTTTGCACCGTGGTGGGCGGGCCGGGGTCCACCCGCACCGGGATGCGGCCCAGCGGCGCCGGGCCCTGGCCGGCGGCGGCGAGGGCGGCCTCGGTGGGCGGCAGCGGCTCGCCGATCTCGATGCGCGGCGCGAAGTAGCCGCGCGTGGCGATCAGTTCGCGCGCGTTGGCGGGCAGCTCGCTCAGCAGGCGCTCCAGTTCGGTGGCGTCCAGGCTGCGCTGTTCGCGAAAGCGCTGGATGTCCAGGTGGCGCAGCAGGAAGGCGTGCAGTTCCTCGGGGGCGTCGAGCTCAATCTCGAAGCGTGGCGTGACGGGGGGGCGGGCGGCCCGCGCGGCGCGGCGGGTGTCGGCGCTGGCGGGGCGGGCGTCGTCCTCGTCCGCGGCGGGTGGTGGGGTGTCGGGCGATGCGGGGGCCGCGGCCGGGCCTGCCGTGGCGGGGTCGACCTGCGCCCAGGCCGGCGTGGCGCCGCAGGCGAGCGCCAGCACAAGCCGCCACGCGGCCCGGCGGTGGCGGGCCGGAGACAGGAAACGCATGCGCCGATTATTTCGACAGCATGCGCATCGTGTCTTCCAGGCCCTTCAGGGTGAGCGGAAACATGCGTTGGCCCATGAGCTGCTGGATGATGCTGATGCTCTGTCGATACTGCCAGACGCCATGGGGTTCCGGGTTGATCCACGCGAACTTGGGAAACGCGTGCGTGAGGCGCTGCAGCCACTCGGCGCCGGCTTCCTCGTTGTTGTATTCCACGCTGCCGCCGGGCTGCAGGATCTCGTAGGGGCTCATGGTCGCGTCGCCCACGAAGATCAGCTTGTAGTCCTTGTTGTACTTGCGGATGATGTCCCAGGTCGGGAACTTCTCGGCATAGCGGCGGCGGTTGTTCTTCCACATGAAGTCGTAGACGCAGTTGTGGAAGTAATAGAACTCCAGGTGCTTGAACTCGCTCTTGACGGCCGAGAACAGCTCCTCGACGCGCTGGATGTGCTCGTCCATGGTGCCGCCCACGTCCATGAGCAGCAGCACCTTCACGTTGTTGTGCCGCTCCGGGATCATCTTGATGTCCAGGTAGCCGGCGTTCGCGGCGGTGCTGCGGATGGTGTCGGGCAGGTCGAGTTCGAGGTCGTTGCCCTCGCGCGCGAACTTGCGCAGGCGGCGCAGCGCCACCTTGATGTTGCGCGTGCCCAGTTCCTGCGTGTCGTCGTAGTCGCGGTAGCTGCGCTGCTCCCACACCTTCACGGCGCTCTTGCCGCCGCCTTTGCCGCCGATGCGGATGCCCTGCGGGTTGACGCCTCCGTTGCCGAAAGGCGAGGTGCCGCCGGTGCCGATCCAGCGGTTGCCGCCTTCGTGGCGCTCCTTCTGCTCTTCCAGTCGCTTGCGCAGCGTCTCCATGAGCTCATCCCAGTCCATCTTGGGCGCGTTGGCCTTCTGCTCCTCGGACAGGATGCGCTCCATCTCCTGGCGCAGCCAGTCGGCGGGGATGGGCTTGGTGAAGTCCGCGATCATCTCCACGCCCTTGAAGTAGGCGGCGAAGGCGCGGTCGAACTTGTCGAAGTGCTTCTCGTCCTTCACCAGCGCGGTGCGCGAGAGGAAGTAGAAGTCGTCCATGCTGCAGGCCTCGGGGTTGGCCGGTCCGACCACGTCGGCCTTGAGCGCCTCCAGCAGCGTGAGGTACTCCTTCACCGACACCGGCAGCTTGGCCGCGCGCAGGGTGTAGAAGAAGTCGATCAGCATGGCGATCTCCCCGGGTTCAGTCGTGCCGCGCCCGCAGGTACAGCAGCTGCGCACGCGCCTCGGGCCATTCGCCCGCGCGCATGCTGTACATGACCGTGTCGCGGATGGTGCCGTCGCGGCGCAGGGCGTGGCCGCGGATGACGCCGTCCTTTCTCGCGCCCAGCCGTTCGATGGCCTGTTGCGAGGCGAAGTTGTAGTTGTCGGTGCGCCAGCCCACCACGTGGCAGCCCAGGGTGTCGAAGGCGTGGCCCATCATGAGCAGCTTGCAGGTGGTGTTGACGTGGGTGCGCTGCGCGCGCCGGGCGTACCAGGTGTAGCCGATCTCCACGCGCTTCACCGCGGGCAGGATGTCGTGGTAGCTGGTGCTGCCCAGCACCGCGCCACTGGCTTCGTCGACCACCGCGAAGGCGAAGCGGCTGCCCTCTTCGCGCATGCGCAGCGCGGTGTCGATGTAGTCGCGCGTCTGACCGGGTTCGGGCACGGAGGTGACCCGCAGCGTCCAGAGCTCGCCGTCGGCCGCCGCCGCGCGCAGGCCGTCCTCGTGGCGCCGGTCCAGGGGCTCCAGCCGCAGGCCGCGTTCGCTCAGGACGACGGGGGCCACGAACATCAGCGGTTCCTCTGGTTCATGAACACCAGCTTCTCGAACAGCGTGGTGTCCTGCTCGTTCTTGAGCAGCGCGCCAACCAGCGGCGGAATGGCGACCTTGTCGTCGGCGCTCTGCAGCGCCTCCAGCGGGATGTCCTCGGCCATCAGCAGCTTGAGCCAGTCGAGCAGTTCGCTGGTGCTGGGCTTCTTTTTCAGGCCGGGCAGGTTGCGCACGTCGTAGAAGGTCTTCATGGCGACCTTCAGCAGGTCCTGCTTGAGCTGGGGGAAGTGCACGTCGACGATCTTGTGCATCGTCTCGGCGTCGGGGAACTTGATGTAGTGGAAGAAGCAGCGGCGCAGGAAGGCGTCGGGCAGCTCCTTTTCGTTGTTCGAGGTGATGAAGACCAGGGGGCGGTGCTTGGCCTTGATGAGTTCGTGCGTTTCGTAGCAGTAGAACTCCATGCGGTCGAGCTCGCGCAGCAGGTCGTTCGGGAATTCGATGTCGGCCTTGTCGATCTCGTCGATCAGCAGCGCGACCGGCTGGTCGGCCGTGAAGGCCTGCCACAGCACGCCCTTGACGATGTAGTTGTGGATGTCCTTCACCCGCTCGTCGCCCAGCTGCGAGTCGCGCAGGCGGCTGACCGCGTCGTATTCGTACAGGCCCTGCTGGGCCTTGGTGGTGCTCTTGATGTGCCACTGCAGCAGGGGCATGTCCAGGGCCTGGGCGACCTCCTCGGCGAGCATGGTTTTGCCGGTGCCGGGCTCGCCCTTGACCAGCAGCGGGCGCTTGAGCGTGATGGCGGCGTTGACCGCCAGCATCAGGTCTTGCGTGGCGACGTAGTTCTGGGAACCCTGGAATTTCATGGAGGCGGCCTCGGGATGGCGGCGCGGCTGTCCGCGCGCGGGACTCGGGATGTGGCGGGAGACGCGGCGACCGCTCATATAATTCGCGGTTGATCTTTCCCGGCCGTTCTTGATTGTGCTAGCAAAATGACCCCACTGCTGAAACCGATCGCCCGTACCCTTGTCGCCGCTGCGACGCTGTTTGTCGCTGCCGCATCGGCCCAGGCGCAGGGCGTCACCGGTGACGTCGAAGCCGGCCACAAGAAGGCCGAGATGTGCATCGGCTGCCACGGCATCCCCGGCTACCAGAACAGCTTCCCCGAAATCCACAAGGTGCCCAAGATCTCGGGCCAGGGTGCGCCGTACATCGTGGCGGCCCTCAAGGCCTACCAGAAGGGCGACCGCAAGCACCCGTCCATGCGCGGCATCGCCGGTTCGCTGAGTGAGCAGGACATGGCCGATCTCGCGGCCTTCTATGCTGGCCAGGCCGGCCCCGCCGCGCCGGAGACCCCGGCCGCCGCGAGCGCCGAGGTCGCCGCGCTGCTGCAGAAGGGCGCCTGCGTCTCCTGCCACGGTGTCAACTTCAGCAAGCCCATCGACCCGAGCTACCCCAAGATCGGCGGCCAGCACCCCGACTACCTGTTCGTGGCGCTCAAGTCGTACACCGTCGAGGGCAACAAGCTGATCGGCCGCAGCAACGGCATCATGGCCGGCATCGCCAAGCAGTACACCCCGGCCGAGATGCGCGCCATCTCCAAGTACCTGAGCACTGTGCAGGGCGAGCTGCAGACCGTGCCGCAGTCGCGCTTCCGCTGAGCACGCGACGGGCATCAGAAAAAAGGCCGCTCACCGAGCGGCCTTTTTGTTGGTTCAGTCCAGTGTCGCCCGCCGGCGCACGGCGTCGATGTAGGCCTGGCCGTCGGGCGGGCGGCCGGCGCGCTGGCTTTCCCAGAGCATGGCGCCCAGGCACTCCATCACCTCATGGTGGGCGGTGTGCAGGTCGCCCCGGCGCGCGGTGAGCAGTTCCACGGCCTGGCGGATGCCCGGCGGCTGGTCGATGCTGGACTGCTCGCTGATCGACAGGTGCATGGACAGGTGCAGGAAAGGGTTCTCGCGCGCCGCGTCGGGCTGGCTCAGCCGCGCCACGGCGGCCTCGGCGTCGGCCAGATCGCCGTGGTATTCGGGGTGCTCGGCGATCCACTGGGCGGCGAGCCGCTCCAGCGCGTCCATGGGCTGGGCGTCGCGCAGCTTGGCGTAGGCGCCGCAGAAGAAGCGGCGCACGTCGGCTTGGGAAGGGTTGAACATGGCGCGATTGTCCCCGGGACTCAAAGCCGCCACTGCGGCAACTGCCAATCGCGCCACAGCGCCAGGCCGCGCAGCCCGGCCGTGACGCCCACGCAGCCCGACAGCGCCAGCCAGCCCGGTGCCGCGATCGCCCACAACCCCACATAGACCCAGCCGCCCACAAAGGCGCAGACCGCGTAGGGCCGGTGGTCGCGAAAAGCGCTGGGGATCTGGTTGCAGACCACGTCGCGCAGCACGCCGCCGGCCACGCCGGTGACGATGCCCATGAGCACGGCCACCAGGGGCGGCATCTCCAGCAGCAGCGCCTGGTGCGCGCCGGTGGCGGCGAACAGGCCCAGGCCCAGGGCGTCGGGCCACTGCATGGCGCGCTCGGTGACCTCGAAGTGCCGCGTGCGCAGGAACAGCATGGCCAGCACGCTCAGGCCCAGCACGCCCCACAGCAGCTCCACGTGGTGCACCCAGAAGAACGGGCGCTGGTCGAGCAGCAGGTCGCGCAGCGTGCCTCCGCCGAAGGCCGCCAGAAACCCGACGACGACCACACCGACCGCGTCGAGCCGCTTGCGCGCGCCCTCCAGGATGCCCGACAGCGCGAACGCCGCGGTGGCGGCCACCTCCACCAGCAGCCTGAGGGTTTCCCCCCACAATGTCACGTTTTGCATCGCCGGATTGTCTTCCGTGTCATCGCTTCCCCTCATCACCGACCCTTTCTTCTATGCCGTGGCCGTGCCGGCCGTGCTGCTGCTGGGCATCAGCAAGAGCGGCTTTGGCGCTGGCTTCGGTTCGCTGGCGGTGCCGCTGATGGCGCTGGCCGTGACGGTGCCGCAGGCCGCGGCCATCCTGATGCCGGTGCTGCTGGTGATGGACCTGCTGGGCATGGCGGCCTTTCGCAAGAACGTGGACCGGCAGCTGCTGAAGTTCCTGTTGCCCTATGGCCTGCTGGGCATCGTGATCGGCACGCTGCTGTTCCGCTGGCTGGAGCCGCGGCTGGTCGCGGGCATCGTGGGCGCCTTCACGCTGCTGTTCCTCGCCCAGCGCCTGCTGTTCCCGCCCCGGCCCGACAGCGCGCCGCCGCCGCGCTGGGTGGGCGCCATCCTCACCGCCACCTCGGGCTTCACCAGCTTCGTGGCGCACGCGGGCGGGCCGCCGATCAACGCCTACGTGATCCCCATGCGCCTGCCGCCGCTGCTGTTCACGGGCACCATGGCCTTCTTCTTTTTCTTCGTGAACATGGCCAAGTGGGTGCCCTACGCCTGGCTGGGGCTGATCGACCTGCGCAACATGGCCACCTCGCTGGTGCTGCTGCCGCTGGCGCCGGTGGGGGTGTGGATCGGGGTGCGCATCGCGCACCGCATCCGGCCGGTGCTGTTCTACCGCCTCATCTACACCGGCATGTTCCTCACGGGCTGCAAACTGGTCTGGGACGGGCTCGGGCTAACATAGGCTTACCTGTGCCAGTACCGGCCGCCCCAGGGGGCCGAACTCAAGGAGACGACATGCCGATCGTGGTGGTTGCGAATCCGAAGGGGGGCGTCGGCAAGACCACGCTGTCGACCAATGTGGCCGGCTACTACGCCAGCCGCGGCCACACCGTCATGCTGGGCGACGTGGACCGCCAGCAGTCATCGGCGCTGTGGCTGCGCCTGCGGCCACCCACGGCGCGCCCTATCCACACCTGGGAGGTGTCGCACGACCAGATCGCGCGCCCGCCAAAAGAGGCCACGCACGTGGTGCTGGACACGCCCGCCGGCCTGCACGGCAAGCGCTTCAAGGACGTGCTCAAGCTGGCCAACAAGGTCATCGTGCCGCTGCAGCCCAGCATCTTCGATATCTACGCCACGCGCGATTTCCTCGACGAGCTGACCGAGACGCGGCGCGCCGCCGTGGGCATCGTGGGCATGCGGGTCGATCCGCGAACCATCGCGGCCGACAAGCTGGCCGAGTTCGTGGCCAGCCTGGGCCTGCCGGTGCTGGGTTATCTGCGCGACACGCAGAACTACATCCACCTGGCCGCGCGCGGCCTCACGCTGTTCGACGTGGCGCCCTGGCGGGTGGAGAAGGATCTGCAGCAGTGGCAGGGCATCTGCGACTGGCTGGACCGCTGAGGCCGGGGCTTGTCGCGCGCCCGACATCCGATCGCGGCCCGGATTTGTAGAGTGCGCCAATGCGCACATTCGACACCCTCGAGGAATTCGATGCGCTGGTGGGCCGGGCCGTGGTCACCAGCGACTGGGTCACCATCACCCAGGAGCGGGTGAACCGCTTCGCCGACGCCACCGGCGACCAGCAGTGGATCCACGTCGATGTGGAGCGGGCCAGGGCCGGTCCTTTCGGCGCGCCCATCGCGCACGGCTTTCTCACGCTGTCGCTGTTGCCGGTGTTTTTCGAGTCCGCGATGAGCGTGCGCGCCTCGCGCATGGGCGTGAACTACGGGCTGAACCGGGTGCGCTTCACCGCCCCGGTGCCGGTGGGCAGCCGCCTGCGCGCGCACATGGCGCTGCAGGCCTGCGAGCCGATCGACAACGGCGGGCGCCAGATGACCTGGGCGGTCACGGTGGAGCGGGAAGGCAGCGAGAAGCCGGTGTGCCTGGCCGAGTCGCTGGTGCGCCACTATCCCTGAGCGCAGGGCTCAGCGGATGCGGGCGAGCTGCTTGGGGTCCAGCCAGTCTTCGAACAGCTGGCGCAGGGCGTCGATGCGCGCGGCGGCCACGTGCTGGCTGTGTCGCTGGGCGATGAGCTGGAAGGCGTCGTTGCGCAGCAGCCAGAGCTCCTGAGGGCTGCGTGCCTGCTCGATCTGGCGGCGCAGGCGCAGGGCCGGCACGGAGTGCACGCAGTCCTCGATGGTGGCCAGCAGGCGCTGGCGGATGGCGACGATGTCCCGCAAGTGCGGCGTGCGCGGCTGGGGTTGGGGGTGCACCACGCCGATCCATCGGGCGATGCGCGCGATCACCGGGTGTCCCTGCGGCCCGCGGTCCCGGCGCGGACCGGTGGCGGGCAGCCGGTGGTGGCGGGGGTTGATCGTGGTCTCCATGGCGCGCATGGTGGATCAGTTGCCACAAATGGGGGATGTTTCAGGGGGAGCTCGCGTGATATGGATCACGCAACCCCGCCTTGGAAGCCGTTTTGGCGCCAGGCTTCGAACACGGCGACGGCCACCGCGTTGGACAGGTTGAGGCTGCGCTGGCCCGCCCGCATGGGCAGGCGCAGCCATCGCTCGGGGGCGATGTCCGCCCGGACCGCCTCGGGCAGGCCGCTCGATTCCGCCCCGAACACCAGCCAGTCGCCCGCCCGCCACGCGGTGTCGTGCACGCCGCGCTGGCCGCGCGTGGTCAGCGCGAACAGGCGCTCGGGATCGGGTCGCTCGGCTTGCAGGAAGGCCCCCCAGCCGGCGTGGCGACGCACCTCGGCGTACTCGTGGTAGTCCAGTCCGGCGCGCCGCATCAGCTTGTCGTCCATGGAAAAGCCCAGGGGCTCGATCAGGTGCAGCGCGCAGCCGGTGTTGGCGCACAGGCGGATCACGTTGCCCGTGTTGGGCGGGATTTCGGGGTGGACCAGGACGACATTGAACATGGTGGGGCGCGCATGATAGTGGCGCGCCTCAGTCCGCGCGCTCGTGCGGTGCCGGGGTGCGGGCGAAGACCAGGGCGTCGACGCGCGCGGCGCCCGCCGCCAGCAGGGCCTGGGCGGCGGCGTCCAGGGTGGCGCCGGTGGTGACCACGTCGTCCACCAGCAGCAGCCGGGCGCCGCGCAGTCGCGGCAGGTCTTTGGCCGGCACCGCGAACGCGCCGCGGAGGTTGCGCAGGCGTTCTTCGCGGGCCAGGCGGTGCTGGGCGGGGCCGTCGCTCAGGCGCATCAGCGCGTCCGGCCGCAGTGCGCCTGGGCGCCGTGGCACGAGGGCCCGGGCCAGCGCCCAGGGCGGGTGGTGGCCGCGTTCGGCCAGGCGCCCGGGGGTCAGCGGCAAGGGCACGATGCCGTCGGCCGCGTCGAGCAGGGCGTCGGCGCCGGGCGCCGCCCGCATCAGCCCGGCGAAGGTCCGGGCCCAGGCGGTCTCGCCGTGGAACTTGAAGCGCGCGATCAGCCGGTCCCAGGGAAAGGCGTAGTCCACCGCGGCCACGCAGGCGCCGAGCACGGGATCGACGGCCCGCGCCATGCAGGGGCAGAGGGACGGGTCGGTGGCGGGGGCGGCGCAGCGCGGGCAGCGGGGGCGCGCCGGCGCGAAGCGCTGGCGGCAGGCCTCGCACAGCGGCCAGGCCGGCCACCGGCCGCACACATGGCATTGGCTGGGCCATGACCCACCGGGTGTCCATACGGCGAAGCGGCGCATGCGGGCTCAATATACTGAGCGCTCCCTCCCGATACCGGGGCCGGTTCGCACCGGCTCGCCGCCTTGAACCCATCCCCCTCCGACGCTGCCGACGCCGTGCCCGGCCTCGATGCCGTGGCCTGCGCCCGCTGGCAGGGTCTGCCGCGCACCGACAGCCCCTGGCTGCACGAGGAAGTGGGCGGGCGCATGGCCGATCGCCTGCAGTGGTTCCGCGAGCCGCCCACGAGCTGGCTGCACTGGGAGCCCGTGCTCGGCGGCCTGAAGACGCACGCGCGGCTGCGCGCGGCGCTGCCCCGCGCCGAGTGGCAGGTGTGGTCGCGCGACATGGCGCGCGCCGCCGCGGCCACCCGGGAGCCCGCACCCCGGTCCTGGAACCCGCTGCGCCCGCGCTGGGTGGAGCCCCGAGCCGCCGACCCGCAGCGACCGGTGCAGATGCTCTGGGCCAATATGGGCCTGCACGCCGAGCCCCAGCCGCAGCGCCTGATCGCGCGCTGGCATTCGCACATCGCCACCGGCGGCTTCCTGATGTTCGCCTGCCTGGGCCCGGACAGCCTGAACGAGCTGCGCGCGGTCTGGGCGGCCGAGGGCTGGCCCGCGCCCGCGCACGCCTTCACCGACATGCACGACTGGGGCGACATGCTGGTGCATGGTGGCTTCGCCGAGCCGGTCATGGACATGGAGCGACTCGAACTCACCTACGGCAGCGCCGCCAGCCTGGTCGATGAGCTGCGCGGTTTCGGGCGCAACCTCTCAACCGAGCGCTTCGGGGCCTGTCGGGGCCGGGGCTGGCGCGAGCGCCTGTTGGCGGCGATCGAGGCGCGAGGCCCGCGAACCGACGGCGGCCGCCTGCGCCTGACGGTCGAAATCGTCTATGGCCACGCCTTCAAGGCGGCGCCCAAGCCGCCGCGCGGGGACACCACCGTGCCGCTGGACGCGCTGCGCGAGCAGCTGCGCCAGCGCCGCAGCTGAACCAAACCCGACCAAGGGGTCCCGGCTTGCAGCAGGGGCGCCCTATGGCGGCGGCTACAATCCCGCGGTTTGGGTTCAAGGGCATTTCCCCCTGTGCCGGCGTGCCGCGTCCGGGGGCGCGTTCCTGATTGGCGCGTGAGATGCGACTGCCTTGCACGGCGCGCGAAGCGCTGGCGCAGGCCTGGCAGGTTTTGGTGTAATCGGGGTCGATATCAATCGACACTTATATTTGAGGCGCAACAAGTGAGCAAGACGACAAAGACGCTGCAAGCCCTACGTGCAGCGCGGAACGCGGTGGGACTGGCGCTGCTGAGCGCCGGGGTCTGGACCTCGGCGGCCGCGCAGAAGGTCAACGATCTGCCGGGCGGCCCCGCGGTCAACCAGCTCAACTTCGCCCCGCCGGTCACCAAGATCGCCGAAGAGCAGCACTGGCTGCACTGGTTCATGATGGGCATCTGCGCCGTGATCTTCGTGATCGTCTTCGGCGTCATGTTCTATTCCATCCTCAAGCACCGCAAGTCGGTGGGCCACCAGTCGCAGGCGCTGCCCGAGCCGATCTGGGTGGAGCTGGGCTGGACCATCGTCCCCCTGCTCATCGTCATCGGCATGGCGCTGCCCGCCACCAAGGTGCTGGTGGCACAGAAGGACACCACCAACGCCGACGTGACCATCAAGGCCGTCGGCATGCAGTGGAAGTGGGGTTACGAATACATCAAGGGCGAGGGCGAGGGCATCGGCTTCCTCTCCACGCTGGACACCTCGCACCGCGTGATGTCCAACAGCGGCAAGCCCGAGGCCACCGACGACTACCTGCTCAAGGTCGACAACCCGCTGGTGGTGCCCGTGGGCAAGAAGGTGCGCATCATCACCACCGCCAACGACGTGATCCACGCCTGGATGGTGCCGGCCTTCGGCGTCAAGCAAGACGCCATCCCCGGCTTCGTGCGCGACACCTGGTTCCGCGCCGAGAAAACCGGCGATTTCTACGGTCAGTGCGCCGAGCTGTGCGGCAAGGAACACGCCTACATGCCGATCCACGTGAAGGTGGTGTCGGCCGAGGAATACAGCGCCTGGGTGGGTGAGAAGCACAAGGCCATGGCCGCCGCGGCCGACGACCCGAGCAAGGTCTGGACGCTGACCGACCTGGTCAAGCGCGGCGAATCCGTCTACGCCGCCAACTGCGCGGCCTGCCACCAGGCCAACGGCAAGGGCGCGGGCCCCATCAAGCCGCTCGACGGCTCGGCCGTCGTGCTCGACGCCGACAAGGGCAAGATGACCCACGTGCTGCTCAATGGCCAGAACAACGGCGCCATGCCCGCCTGGAAACAGCTGTCCGACACCGAGCTGGCCGCGGTCATGACCTACGCCAAGAACAGCTGGAGCAACAAGACCGAGCAGATCGTGCAGCCCGCCGAAGTGCAGGCCGCGCGCAAGTGACCCGTCCGCGCATCGAGATTGAGAACCTGAGGAACAGACCATGAGTGCAGTGCTTGACCACCACGACGCGCACGGCCACGACCACGACCACCACGCCCCCACGGGCTGGCGCCGCTGGGTGTTTGCCACCAACCACAAGGACATCGGTACCCTGTACCTGTTGTTCTCCTTCACCATGCTGATGATCGGTGGCCTGCTGGCCCTGGGCATCCGCGCCGAGCTGTTCCAGCCCGGCCTGCAGCTGGTGAACCCCGAGCTGTTCAACCAGCTCACCACCATGCACGGCCTGATCATGGTGTTCGGCGCCATCATGCCGGCCTTCGTGGGCTTCGCGAACTGGATGATCCCGCTGCAGATCGGGGCCTCCGACATGGCCTTCGCGCGGATGAACAACCTGAGCTTCTGGCTGCTCATTCCGGCGGCCCTGATGCTCGTGGGCTCGTTCTTCATGCCCGGCGGCGCGCCCGCCGCGGGCTGGACGCTCTACGCGCCGCTCACGCTGCAGATGGGCCCCTCGATGGACGCCGGCATCTTCGCCATGCACATCATGGGCGCCTCGTCGATCATGGGCTCGATCAACATCATCGTGACCATCCTGAACATGCGCGCGCCCGGCATGACGCTGATGAAGATGCCCATGTTCTGCTGGACCTGGCTCATCACCGCCTACCTGCTGATCGCCGTGATGCCCGTGCTGGCCGGCGCCATCACCATGACGCTGACCGACCGTCACTTCGGCACCAGCTTCTTCAACCCCGCCGGCGGCGGCGACCCGGTGATGTACCAGCACATCTTCTGGTTCTTCGGCCACCCCGAGGTCTACATCATGATCCTGCCGGCCTTCGGCATCGTGAGCCAGGTCGTGCCCGCTTTCGCGCGCAAGAAGCTGTTCGGCTACGCCTCCATGGTGTACGCCACCGGCTCCATCGCCATCCTGTCCTTCGTCGTGTGGGCGCACCACATGTTCACCACCGGCATGCCGGTGACGGGCCAGCTCTTCTTCATGTACTCCACGATGCTGATCGCCGTGCCCACGGGCGTGAAGATCTTCAACTGGGTCGCGACCATGTGGAAAGGCTCGATGACCTTCGAGACCCCGATGCTGTGGGCCGTGGGCTTCATCTTCGTGTTCACCGTGGGCGGCTTCACCGGCCTGATCCTGTCGGTCGCGCCGATTGACATCCAGATGCAGGACACCTACTACGTGGTGGCGCACTTCCACTATGTGCTGGTGGCCGGCTCGCTGTTCGCCATGTTCTCCGGCCTCTACTACTGGCTGCCCAAGTGGACGGGCGTGATGTACAGCGAGACCCGCGGCAAGATCCACTTCTGGTGGTCGATGATCTCGTTCAACATCACCTTCTTCCCGATGCACTTCCTGGGTCTGGCCGGCATGCCCCGCCGCTACGCCGACTACCCCATGCAGTTCGCCGACTTCAACATGATTGCGTCCATCGGCGCTTTCGGCTTCGGTTTCGCGCAGGTGTACTTCTTCCTCGCCGTGGTGCTGCCTGCCATGCGCGGCCAGGGCGAGAAGGCCCCTCAGAAGCCCTGGGACGCGGCCGAAGGCCTGGAATGGGAAGTGCCCTCGCCGGCGCCTTTCCACACCTTCGAGAACCCGCCCAAGCTCGATGCCACCGCTACCAAGGTGATCGGCTGAACGCTTCGCACGCCACGCCATGACGCCTGAACAGAAAAAGAGCAACGCGCGCCTGGGCCTGATCCTGGCCTCGGTGGCCGTGGTCTTCTTCCTCGGCTTCGTGGCCAAGATGGTGCTGCTGGGCGGCTGAGCGGAGCGTGTCGATGGGTCTGCGCCAGGAAAACCTCAAGATCGTGGGCAAGCTCTGCGTGATCGCGCTGGGCATGTTCGCGTTCGGCTACGCGCTGGTGCCGATCTACCGCCACATCTGCGAGGCCCTGGGCATCAACGTGCTGGCGGTGTCGGAGACGCGCATTCCCGGCGCGGCCCAGTTGCCCGCCAATACGCAGGTGGATCGCAGCCGCACCATCACCGTCGAGTTCGACACCAATGTGCGCGGCCCCTGGAATTTCAAACCCGCCGTGCGTTCGCTCCAGGTCCACCCGGGTGAACTCACCACGGTGCTGTACGAGTTCCAGAACATCCAGAACCGCACCATGGCCGCGCAGGCCATCCCGAGTTACGCGCCCAAGCAGGCGGCTGCCTTTTTCAACAAGCTCGAGTGCTTCTGCTTCACGCAGTACACGCTTGCGCCTGGCGAGAAGAAGGAGTGGCCCGTGGCCTTCGTGATCGACCCGCGCCTGTCCAAGGACGTCACCACCATCACGTTGTCGTACACCTTCTTCGAGGTGGGCGGCAAGACACCACCGGCGCCCGATGCGGCCGCCCTGGCGCCCGACGCCAAGGCGCAGCAGGGGGGCGCGTGAACCGCATGGCCACGCCGCCGCAGTCCGGGTCCCTGATGAGCACTGTCAAGGCGGTGCTCTGGGGTTTCCTGGGCTTGCGCCAGCGCGGTGAGTACGAGAAGGACATCAAGCGCCTCAACCCGCTGCACCTGGTGGCGGTGGGCCTGGTGATGGCCTTCATCTTCGTCGGCGCGCTCATCGCGCTGGTGAATTGGGTCGCCGGATGAGGGCGGCGACCCGCGCAGACTATTCATTGACATCGACACAGCGATAGCACAACAGGAGTGAGCAGCATGTCCGCAGCATCCCATGGCTCGACGCCGTACTACTTCGTCCCCGGACCGTCGCGTCATCCGGTCATGGCCGCCATCGGCCTTTTCTTCGTGATCCTGGGCGCTGCCCAATGGGTCAACGGCCACGGCTGGGGTGCGTACGCGCTCGCCTTCGGCCTGGCCTTCTGGCTGTTCGTGCTGTTCCAGTGGTTCCGCGACGCCGTGCACGAGAGCGAGACCGGCATGTACGGCCGCAAGATCGACCTCTCGTTCCGCTGGAGCATGAGCTGGTTCATCTTCTCCGAGGTGATGTTCTTCGGTGCCTTCTTCACCGCTCTGTGGTGGGCGCGCGCGCACTCGGTGCCCAACCTCGGCAGCATCGAGAACGCGCTGATCTGGCCCGACTTCTCGGCCGTGTGGCCCAGCCTGCAGGCCGGCGCCACCGCGTCGCCGGGCAACATCGTCGAGCCCTTCCAGACCGTGGGCCCGTTCTGGCTGCCCACCATCAACACGGCCCTGCTGCTCACCTCGGGTGTCACGCTGACCATCGCCCACCACGCGCTGCAGGCCGGCCAACGCGCCAAGACCATCGGCTTCATGTGGATCACCGTGCTGCTGGGCTTCGTCTTCCTGCTGGTGCAGGGCTACGAATACGCGCACGCCTACGCCGACCTGAACCTCAAGCTCAGCTCGGGCATCTTCGGCTCCACCTTCTTCATGCTCACCGGCTTCCACGGTTTCCACGTGTTCGTGGGCATGCTCATGCTGCTGTTCATCACGCTGCGTCTGCACAAGGGCCACTTCACCGCCGAGCGCCACTTCGGCTTCGAAGGCGCGGCCTGGTACTGGCACTTCGTGGACGTGGTCTGGCTGGGCCTGTACATCCTCGTCTACTGGATGTAATGCCCGCCCCGGGACGATCGCCCCATGAAAAAAGCGCCGCGAGGCGCTTTTTTCTTTCGGTGCCGGCGCGCCGGGCTCAACGTTGCACGGGCAGGCCGGTCGGTTGGATCCAGCCCATGAAATACGCCACCAGCACCAGCACGAACAGCAGCACGGAAAAGCCCACGCGAAAGGCCAGGGCGCGCGCCATCTGTCGCTTGCGCGGGGCCTCGCCCTCGCTGCCGTCGTGCACGCCGCCGCGCATCATGAACACCAGCGCCGCGGCCAGGCTGCCGATGATGGCCACGAAAGCCACGATCACCACGTATTTCATGGCCCGCATTATCCGGGGCCGGCCGCGCGCCGCTGTCGGACAAGGCCGCGCGGAGGACGGGCGATGAGCCGCGCGCGATTCCTGGTCGTCACCGTGGCCACGGCGCTCACCATGGCCGCGACCGCGTCGCTGGGTCTCTGGCAGCTCGACCGCGCGCGGCAGAAGACCGCGCTGCAGGCCGCCATCCTGTCGCGCGCCGAGCTGCCTGCCTGGGACAACGCCGCGCTGCTGGCGCAGACCGACCCCTCCGCCGGCCTGTACCGGCCGGTGCGCCTGCGAGGCCAATGGATCGCGCGCCACAACGTGTTCCTGGACAACCGCCAGATGGACGGCCGCGTGGGCTTCTTCCTGGTCACGCCGCTGCGCCTGAGCGGCAGCGAGCGCGTGGTGCTGGTGCAGCGCGGCTGGGTGCCGCGCGACTTCCACGACCGCGCGCGCGTGCCCGACGTCGACACCCCCGCGGGCGAGGTGACCGTGCAGGGGCGCTTGGCCCCGCCGCCCGGGCGCCTTTACCAGTTCGGCGAGGCCGGCACCGGGGCCATCCGGCAAAATATCGACCCCGCTGCCTACCGCCTGGAAACCGGGCTGGCGCTGCTGGACCCCTCGGTTCAGCAAACGGGCGACGACGAGGGCCCGCTGCGCCGCCAATGGCCGCTGCCGGCCGTCGACGTGAGCAAACACCACGGCTACGCCTTCCAGTGGTTCGCCCTGTGCACCCTGGTCGCTGGCCTTTACCTCTGGTTCCAGATCATTCAACCCCGCCGCCAACGCGCCCGCCTCCATGGCCAAGACGCCCGATGAACCCCTGACGCTGACGGTGCACAGCCTGCCCACGCCCGACCGCGGCGACGCCGAGCGCGCCGCCGCCACACGCACCGGCCGCTGGAAGATGCTGGCCATCCTGCTGGTCTGCGCCTCGCCCGTCATCGCTTCGTACCTCACCTACTACGTGATCCGGCCGGAGGGCCGCCGCAACTACGGCGAACTCATCGCGGCGCAGCCCTTGCTGCCGGCGATCAGCGGCACCGACGCCCAGGGCCGCTCCGTGCCCCTGAGCGCGCTGGAAGGCCAGTGGCTGCTGGTCAGCGTGGCCGACAGCGCCTGCGACGCCGCCTGCGAGAAGCACCTGTACCTGCAGCGCCAGCTGCGTGAGACCCTGGGCCGCGAGAAAGACCGCCTCGACTGGGTCTGGCTGCGCACCGGCGCCAGCGAGCTGCGCGAGCCGCTGAAAGCCGCGACGGCCGCCGCCACCGTGCTGCACGTCGACGCCGCTGCGCTGGCGCAGTGGCTGCAGCCCGCGCCCGGCCATCGCCTGGAAGACCACCTCTACGTGGTCGACCCGCTGGGCCACTGGATGCTGCGCTTCCCGGCCGACATCGACCCCACGCGCGCCAAGCGCGACCTCGACCGCCTGCTGCGCGCCTCCTCGGCCTGGGACCAGCCCGGCCGCGGCGCCAACGGCGAACACCACGGCGGCTGATCGCATGGACGCCCCGTCTTCCCTGGTGGACCTCGCGCCGCTCACGCGCATGATGCTGCTGGGCATCGCGATCGCGTTCGGCCCGCTGGTCTGGATCGGCCTCAAGCACCGCCAGGCCAACCCCGCGCAGCGCCTGCGCGTGCTGACCCTGGTCACGCTCTTCCTCACCTTCGACCTGGTGCTGTTCGGCGCCTTCACGCGCCTCACCGATTCCGGCCTGGGCTGTCCCGACTGGCCCGGCTGCTACGGCGCGGCCAGCCCGCTCGGCGCGCACGCCGACATCTCGGCCGCGCAGTCGGCCATGCCCACCGGCCCGGTCACCTTCTCCAAGGCCTGGATCGAGATGGTCCACCGCTACCTCGCCACCGGCGTGGGCGTGCTGATCATCGTGCTGGCCGTGGGCAGCTGGATCGAGCGCCGGCGCATCCACGTGCACTGGGTCTGGCCGGTGGTCACGCTGGCCTGGGTCTGTCTGCAGGGCGCCTTCGGCGCGTTCACGGTGACCATGAAGCTCTTCCCCGCCATCGTCACCCTGCACCTGCTGGGCGGCCTGGTGCTGCTGGCGCTGCTGCGCGCGCAGGCGGTGGCCTACCGCCTGGGCGAGCCGGGCAGCGCCGGCCCCGCGCCCATCGGCGCGGCGCAGCGCGGCTGGCTGCTGGCCGCCTTCGCGCTGGTGTGGCTGCAGATCGCGCTGGGTGGCTGGGTCAGCACCAACTACGCCGTGCTCGCCTGCCGCGATTTCCCCACCTGCCAGGGCAGCTGGTGGCCCGCCATGAACCTGCGCGAGGGCTTCACGCTCTGGCGCGAGCTGGGGGCCAACCACGCGGGCGAGGCCATCACCTTCCCGGCGCTCACCGCCATCCACTACGTGCACCGCCTCATGGCCTACGCCGTGTTCGCGCTGTTGCTGGCGCTGGCCTGGGCGCTGTGGCGCGTGCCGGGACTCCAGCGCTTCGCGCGCGTGCTCGTGGCCCTGTGCGCCTGGCAGTTCCTCACCGGTCTCAGCAACGTCGTGCTCGGCTGGCCGCTGCTGGCCGCCGTGGGGCACACCGGCGGCGCCGCTGCGCTGGTGATCGCGTTCACGGGCGCCGTGGCCGCCACGCGCCGCGCGGAGGTTGTCCAGTGAACACAGAAGTGCATCCCTTGCCCCTGCCGTCGACCTGGCGCCAGTTCCACGCGCTGACCAAGCCGCGCGTGATCCAGCTGATCGTGTTCTGCGCGCTCATCGGCATGGTGCTCGCCGTGCCCGGCCTGCCGAGCTGGCCGCAGGTGCGTCTCGCGGCCATCGCCTGTTTGGGCATCTGGCTGGTGGCCGGCGCGGCGGCGGCCTTCAACTGCGTGGTCGAGCAGCACATCGACGCGAAGATGAAGCGCACCGCCTGGCGCCCCACGGCCAAGGGCGAGCTCACCAACTGGCAGACGCTCACGTTCTCGGCCGCGCTGTGTGCGGTCGGCTCGGCCATCCTCTGGTTCTGGGTCAACCCGCTCACCATGTGGCTGACCTTCGCCACCTTCGTGGGCTACGCGGTGATCTACACCGTCATCCTCAAGCCACTCACGCCGCAGAACATCGTGATCGGCGGGGCATCGGGCGCCATGCCGCCGGTGCTGGGCTGGGCGGCCATGACGGGCACCGTCGCGCCCGAGGCGCTGGTGCTCTTTCTCATCATCTTCCTCTGGACGCCGCCGCACTTCTGGGCGCTGGCGCTCTACCGCGTGGAGGACTACCGCAAGTCCGGCCTGCCGATGCTGCCGGTGACGCACGGTTCCGAGTTCACGCGCCTGCAGATCCTGCTCTACACCTTCGTGCTGCTGGCGGCCACGCTGCTGCCCTTCATGCTGCGCATGAGCGGCTGGTTCTACCTGGCGAGTGCGCTCGCGCTCGGCCTGGGCTTTTGCGGCTACGCCTTCGCGCTGTGGCGGAACTATTCCGACGCCCTGGCTCGAAAGACTTTCCGCTTCTCGCTCATCCACCTGTCGCTGCTCTTCGCGGCGCTGCTCATCGACCACTACCTGCCATGGTGAAGACCACCGTCTCCCGCCGCCGCCTGATGGCCGCTGGCGCCGCTTCCCTGCTGCTGGCCGCGTGCTCCGAGTCGCCGCCGGCGTTCAAAGGGATCGACATCACCGGCGCCGACTACGCCACCGGCTTCTCGCTCACCGACCACAACGGCCAGAAGCGCACGCTGGCCGATTTCAAGGGCAAGGTGGTGGTGATCTTCTTCGGCTTCACGCAATGCCCCGACGTGTGCCCCACCTCGATGACCGAGATGGCCGAGGCCAAGCGCCTGCTGGGGGCCGACGGCGATCGCTTCCAGGGTCTGTTCATCAGCGTGGACCCCGAGCGCGACACGCCCGAGGTGATGAGGCAGTACGTGACCCAGTTCGACCCGAGCTTCCTCGCGCTGTACGCAGCGCCCGGCGAGCTGGAGGCCGTGGCCAAGAGCTTCAAGGTCTACTACAAGAAGGTCGAGGGCAAGACGCCCACGAGCTACACCATGGACCACTCGGCGGGCAGCTACGTGTACGACACGACGGGACGCATCCGCCTCTACAACCGCTACAACAGCGGCGCGCAGTCGCTGGCCGACGATGTGAAGCTGCTGCTCAAGGGCTGAGCAAGCACCGGCCACGCAAAAAAACAGGGCGCCCGAGGGCGCCCTTGTCGCGTGTGGCGTTCGAATTCAGTCCACCTTGGCCCCGCTGAGCTTGACCAAGCGCTCGTACTTGGCGCGCTCGCGGGCCATGAACTCGCCGAAGGCCTGGGGCGTGCTGGGCGCCGGCTCGGCCATCAGCGCCGCGAACTTGCCCTTCACGTCCGGCGACTGCAGGGCCTTGGTGAAGGCGGCGTTGAGCTGCGACACCACGTCGGCCGACGTGCCGGCCGGGGCCACCAGGCCCCACCAGGTGTCGATCTCGAAGCCGGGCAGGGTCTCGGCCACGGTGGGCACCTCGGGCATCACGCCGCTGCGCTGCGCGGTGGTGACGGCCAGGGCCTTGAGCTTGCCCGCGCGGATGTTGGCCGCCGCGGTGGCGAGGTTGTCGAAGTTGAAGTCGACCTGGCCCGACAGCAGCCCCAGCTGCGCCGGGTTGCCGCCGTTGTAGGGAATGTGCACCGCGAACACACCGGCCTGGTTCTTGAACAGCTCGCCCGCCAGGTGGCCGGCGCTGCCGTTGCCGCCCGAGCCATAGTTGAGCTTGCCCGGGTTGGCCTTGCCGTAGCGGATGAGGTCGCGCACGCTCTGGATGTTCAGGCGCTGCGCGGTCTCGGCGTTCATGACCAGCACGTTGGGCACGCGCAGCATCTGCGTGACGGGCGCGAAATCCTTCGCCGGGTCGTAGGGCAGCTGCTTGAACAGCCAGGGGTTGATGCCGTGCGAGGCCGTGGTGGCGATGCCCAGGGTCAGGCCGTCGGGTGCGGCCTTGGCGACCTGGCTCACGCCGATGTTGCCGCCGGCGCCGGGGCGGTTCTCGATGATCACCGTGCCCAGCGAGTCCTTCACCGCGTCGGCCAGGACATGCGCCGTCACGTCGATCGGCCCACCGGCCGCGAAGGGCACCACGATGCGCGTGGTGCGGGCCTGTGCCCAGGCGGGCAGCGCGAGCGCGGTGGCGGTGAGGGCGATGGCTTGGCGGCGGGAAATCATGCGGTGTCTCCTAAGGGGTGGGGGTGTTCAGACCTTGTCCGCGGCGGAAGTGAAGGCGTCGGCGTAGAAGCACTCCTCGGGCAGGCCGGCCTGCGCCACGTAGTCGCGCTTGGCCGATTCGACCACGATGGGCGCGCCGCAGGCGTAGACCTCGAAGCCGCTGAGGTCGGCGTGGTCTTCCAGCACGGCGCGGTGCACGAAGCCCGTGCGGCCGGTCCAGCCGTCCTCGGGCTGGGCGTCGGACACCACGGGCACGTACTTGAGGTTCGGCATGGCGGCCAGCTGTTCTTCGATCCAGGCGCTCTGGTACAGGTCGGCCGGGCGGCGGCCGCCCCAGTACAGGGTGGCGGGGCGCTGGATGCCCTTGAAGCGCATGTGCTCGACGATGGCCTTGATGGGGGCGAAGCCCGTGCCGGAGGCGAGCAGCACCATAGGCTTGTCGCTGTCCTCGCGCAGGAAGAAGCTGCCGAAGGGGCCTTCGATGCGCAGGATGTCCTTCTCCTTCATGGTGGAGAAGACCTGGTCGGTGAACTTGCCGCCGGGCATGTGGCGCAGGTGCAGCTCCAGCCCGGGCGCCTCGGCCTGCGTGTGCGGCGCGTTGGCCATGGAGTAGCTGCGGCGGTCGCCGTCGCGCAGGATGAACTCCACGTACTGGCCCGCGCGGTACTGGAAGGTGTCGCTGGCGGGCAGCTGCAGGCGCACCACCATCACGTCGTGCGAGGCGCGCGTGAGGCTGTTGACGCGCGCGGGCATCTTCTTGATGGGGAAGGCGCCGAGTTCGGTGACCTGGCGCGACTCCAGCACCACGTCGCTGTGGGCCACGCCGCAGCAGGTGAGCACGTAGCCCGCGGCCTCCTCGTCGGCCGACAGGGCCTTGGCCTGGTGCGGCCCGTGCACCACGGTGCCCGACACGAGCTTGCACTTGCAGGAGCCGCAGGCGCCGTCCTTGCAGCCATAGGGCAGGCCGATGCCCTGGCGGATGCCGGCGGCCAGCATGGCTTCGTCGGGGTTGGCGGTGAAGGCGCGCCCGCTGGGCTGCACCGTGATCGTGAATGTCATACTCGCCGTCTTCTTTCTGTCGAGGGGCGCGCTCCGGTGGCGCGCTCCGTTCCAAGCAACCGCGCATTGTCGCAAAAACCCGTTTTGCATGAGTTTCCTTGGGGCCTTGCCCGCGCGCTTCCGGCGTGAACGGGTACTGATCGTGGGCTGTGGCGACGTCGGCCTGCGAGCGGCCGGCGCCTTGGGCGCCGGTCGGCGCGCGCGCCTGCTGGCGCTCACCTCCAGCCCGGAGCGCGTGCCCCGCCTGCGCGCGGCGGGCCTGGTGCCTTTGCGGGGCGACCTGGACGATGCGCGCAGCCTGCGCCGCCTGGCCGGCCTGGCCACGCGCGTGCTGCACCTGGCGCCGCCGCCTTCGCAGGACATGGCCGACTGGCGCATCGACCCGCGCACGCGCGCCCTGGTGCACGCGCTCGCGCAGCGCACGCCGCCGCTGGCGCTGGTCTACGGCTCCACCACCGGCGTCTATGGCGACCGCGGCGGCGCCTGGACCAGCGAGTCGCAGCCTGCGCGGCCGCGCACCCCGCGCGCGGCGCGCCGCGTGGACGCGGAGGACCGCGTGCGCTGGCTGGGCCGCGCCCTGGGCGTGCGCGCCAGCGTGCTGCGCATCCCGGGCATCTACGCCAACGACCGCGAGGGCGGCACGCCGCGCGAGCGGCTGCAGCGCGGCACGCCCGTGCTGCGCGCCGAGGACGACGTCTACACGAGCCACATCCACGCCGACGACCTGGCGCGGGCCTGCGCGCTGGCGCTGTGGCGCGGCCGCGCGCAGCGCGTGGTCAACGTGGTGGACGACAGCGAACTCAGGATGGGCGACTACTTCGACCTCGCGGCCGATCTCTATGGCCTGCCACGCCCGCCCCGCGTGCCGCGCGACACGGCGCAGGACCAGTTGCCGCTGGTGCTGCTGAGCTTCATGAGCGAATCGCGCCGCCTGCGCAACCAGCGCCTAAAGTTCGAGCTGGGGCTGCGGCTGCGCTACCCCACCGTGGCCGACGGCCTGCGCGGCTGAGGCCGGCGAGCGGCCAACAAAAAGCCCGCGTGGAGCGGGCTGGTTGCAGGGCTTGCTCTGGTGGTGCCGAAGGCCGGACTCGAACCGGCACGCCTTGCGGCGGCGGATTTTGAATCCGAGGACAGAACAAGGCTTTATGCGGCCTCCCGTTGGGTTTTTTGCACAAAGAACTGGCGTTTCTGCCTAGTTCCTTCCCTCTATGGCTCGTTTTTGTTCAACAAAGAATTGAGGCTTGGATCTGGCTTGGTTTCCCCCGGTGGGATGTAGACCGTAGGCACATCAACCCATTCTGTCCATTGGATGCCTGGGCATAGGGCGCCAGATGCGTCTAAAGCGAAGCAGTGCCGCATTTGAAGCACTGGCGGGCGCGCGACAGCCCCATCAATAGCCCATCGAAGTTGAAGCATGTCTGTTACCTCACAGGTTTCAGGTTAGTCGCCCGCGAAACGTAGTGCTTGCGGGTCACGGCTTTTGACGAGTGCTGCAACAGTTCAGCAGCAGCGTCGTCGGTCTCGGTCAGGTCTGCCGCGCGCTTTCTCATGTCCCGAAGGTACATTTTCCGCAGGGCTTGGGCGATGAGCCGATTCTCGGGCCTGCTGGCCGCAAGTTCCCTCGCTCGGTCATAGGCCGTGCGCAAAGCTCTGGCCGTCACCGGGAAGCCGTCCGGCGTACTCAGTAGCATGAGGTGGCTTGCAGGAATCGCCCTACGCCGCTCCACAAGCTGCGGCAGCACTTCGGACAGAGTGATGTCGAAATCGGCCCGCTTGCCGGTCTTGGAGGCCTTCAGGCGCAGTTTGTCGCCCTGAGGTAGCAGGACTGTGCGGCAGTCGGTGAGCCTCATTCCGGTGGCCGTGGAAAGGTCCATGCAGTCCCTTAGCATCTGGTCGGCTTCGCGGTAGACGGCATCAAACAGGGCGTCAGTCACCTCGAACTCGCGGGCCTTCTCTGTGTTCTTCCAGTCCTTCACTCCTGTAGCGGGCCATGGTAGGGTGGTCATGCCGTGCATGCGGGCGTGGTTCCAGACGATGGAGAACACCGACATTTCCCGGTTGCCCTGAGTCTTGGCCTTCCTGAGCTTGAGATACTGCACCAAGGCTGGGAGATCGACTTCTTCCCAAAGAGCATTGCCGAACACCTCCTCGATACGCTTCAACTGGCGCGCGTAGTCGTCTTTGGTGTCCTCGTTCGTGTACGTCGGCAGAACGTGCTCCCGCCAGTCGTTGATGGCCTGCTGAACCCTGCCGATGGTCCGTGGCTTGTCGTGGTGCAGCTCGTGCCATTTGGCAATCGCTTCATCGTAGTCCGTGCCCAACGGAATGCGCTTCTGACCGCACCGGCTCGTCGCTGACCGCGACCGACCGTGTGGCCAACACCGTGCAGCTCTTCGACAAGACCGTGGTTGTTTCCACGACTCAAGAGAAGACCAAGTCTGCCGGCCGCTCTTCGGAGATGAAGTACCAGGTCAGCAAGGCAATGGTCGAACTCAAGCGAGACGTGGAAGCCATGGTGGTTTCCGACAACGTTGCGGTGCAAGGCAACTCGACCACCGCCCGAAAGTCCGCTGGTCTTGGCGCCCTGATCTACACCAACATCTCCCACGGTGGCGCTGGTGCTACACCGGCCCATACCTCGGGCCTTGCGACTACCGCCCAGACGGCGGGCACGAACCGCACCTTCACGGAGACGCTGCTCAAGACTGTGCTGCAAAGCGTGTTCACCAACTCCGGTGAATTCGCCACGCTGATCAGCTTGACGCCCTCCCACAAGGTGACGTTCTCGGGCTTCGCTGGCATTGCGGTGAACCGCTACCAGGTGCAGAAGGGCAAGCAAGGCGTGATCGTCGGTGGCGCGGACGTATACATGTCCGACTTCGGCGAACTGACCGTCGTGCCCAACTACATCCAGGGCACCGCCAACCAGAACGCGGCCTTCGTGCTCAACCCTGAGTACATGGGCATCGCTTACCTGGGTGGGTACAAGTCCGAGCCTCTGGCGAAGACTGGCCACACCACCAAGGAACTGGTGTCGGTGGAAGGCACTCTGGTGGTGACTTCCGAGAAGGCCCAGGGCGCGGTGAAGAACCTGACCGCCTGACCTGTAGCAACTGAACGGACCCGGCCGTGGCAACTCGGTCGGGTTTTTTCATGCCAGCATACAAAGAACACGACGCCCAGACCGGGATCACCACGACGGTGCACTACGTCGATGACGCCAACAAGGTTGTCATTGAGAAGACGTACGACGCCGAGCCGTTCAAGGATGCGGCTGCAGAGATGCGTGCGCAGACCGAAGGCGAGCGCTGGGGTGAGATGCGCCATATCGGCTTCATCCCCATGGCTGAACTCGGAAAGATGATGCGCCAAGACGGGACTGTCGATAAGAAGCGTGTCGTTGAGTTCTTGAAGAGCAACCCGGCTCTTGCGACCTTTAGCAAGGTTCTGCGATGAACTACACGCAGCTTCTCACGGCGATTGCTGATCTGATGCACCGAACGGACCTTGTGTCGTCCATTCCGACATTCGTGATGCTGACCGAGGCGAAGCTCAATCGTTACCTTCGTGTGCGTCAGATGGAAATCGATCTGGCAACAACCACGATTGCGAACAATCAGATCACGCTCGCCTCTGATGTGGCAGACGTGAAATCCCTGTGGGCTCCTGGCTACGAATCCACCCCGCTTGAGCGGCAGGCCTTCGATTTAGTGAAGGCCTGGGGAACCGAGGGTTTGCCCACCATGTACGCCAGAAAGGGCGCATCAGACCTCTACCTCAATGGGTCTGGTGATGTGCAGGGCGTGCTGTACCAGAAGATCCCCGCCCTCAGTGAGTCGAACCTCACAAACTGGCTGCTGGACGATCACCCTGACGTGTACTTTTTT